>Ga0098041_1000252_pt1 | contig 21756 bp, 9 predicted proteins | sample 8_EtaG_FD_77066 | JGI IMG/M metagenome (GOLD analysis project Ga0098041, IMG submission 77066) | Marine viral communities from the Subarctic Pacific Ocean - 8_ETSP_OMZ_AT15162 metaG | ecosystem: Environmental > Aquatic > Marine > Oceanic | place: Pacific Ocean | collected 2015-01-08
TACATCTTTAATATTGTTTAAATCTATTTCCTTTTGTACTTTAGCTTGAACAACTTTAGACCTAGCGTCTACTTGTCCCAACGCGTCTTTAACCGCCTTGACGTTTTGTAAAGCATCATCAGCAAAATACATATCATTGTAACCTTCAGCAAACTTTTTAAGCATCCACAATGCTTTCGCTTCTCCGGTACTATTACCTAATCCAGTTATATTTTTCAAAGGTATATCTAAACCTTGAGATTTTAAAAACTCATGAATAGGCTCAGCTGACTCAGGTGGTCTAGCTGTTAAAACATACTGATGTTCGTTTCCAAATTTCTTAGATCTTTCCAACGCTTTTTCAAAGAAAGGTCCTCTTTGCCCACCTGTTACCACGTTAAACTCTGCAAAGTCAAATTCACCTCCTCTATCTAATATTTCTTTTCCTTGAGTAGCAAATTCTTCGGCATCTAATCTAATTTTTTCGTAACTTCTAGTAAAGTCATTCATCTTGTTTACCAACTCAGTAGGCATAGAATCTTCTTGTTTTAGATTATCCGTTTTTACCTCCATGAAACGTTCTCCAAACATAGTTCTAAATCCTTCTTTATTACCTTGGACAGCTTCGTGATTTTTTTCTACAATCTTATCTAATAAAGATCTTTCTTTTCTAGCTTGATTTCTTTGTAATGCAGTTTCTAAAGAAGTCTCAACAAATAACATACTAACATCATATCCCTTGTCTTTAAATTCGCTTACAAGTTTTTCCATTGCTTTTTTAGATCCACCAGTACCATCTACGACAATACCCTCAGCGTTGCCTTGGTATTTCATCATCTTGTTTTTAGCTATAGTTCTAGCTTGATGACCGAGTTTACCTAAAACGCTTCTTTGCTCTTTAGTAAGATCATTCATGTTCTCTGGTAAACCATTGTTTTTCTTTAACCACTCTAAAGATATATCTTGATTTACTATCTTAAACCCATCTTTTTCTAAACCTAATTTTTTAACAACATTAGATTTACCACTTCCAGCTCCACCAGCTAAGAATATAACTTTTCTACCAGGTTTTGGTTTTCCATCCGTGTTAGGTATTCTAGCTCTAACACCAGATTTAGTAGTAGCTAAAGTATCGTCAAAGTCCCAAGTACTCATACCTCTTCTTTCTTTAACTAGTTTTCTACCATTAGCCATAGCTTTATCTATGTCTTTTAGGTCTTCTAGTTTTTCTGAATACACTTTGTTTTTAACGGCTTCCATTAACCCAACTTTGTCAAAAATATCATTAGTATATTTTTCCATAGCTCTTTGTCTAGTTTGAAGCTGCGTGTGGGTAAACGTTGGATTAACGTCGTAAACTTTTCCTTTGTTTGGTCCAGCTACAACTTCTAATCCAATATTAAAATCAAATCTATAAGGATTTCTATAATATCTATACTCCATAGGATCCATACCAGGTAAGTACTCTGGAGGAAGCTCTGATAAATATAGTTTATTAACAGCTGTATCTAAAGCCTTAGGAATAAGTGTTGTGTGGTAGTTTTTAAGTGTTAAATCCATCTTGTTATAGGATTCTTTACTACCAGTTAAAATATATTCATAAATTCTAGCCTTCATGTATTGGGCTGGTATAATATGCTCTAAAACCCAACCGGATTCATAAACTATATCCCCTTTTTCGTTTCTTACTACCTCGCCGTCTTTATCAAGTTTTTTAATTCTTTCTGGCCAAACCTTAAATAATTCAGCTGGAGTACCTTTAGGTAAAATAGCTAATGATGCCGCTTTTTTAATTATACCAGGCATTACTCCACCACCTTGTTCTAGTATGTATCTTACGTGTCTATTATCTATTTCTCCTTTTTCAAAGGCTCTTCTAAGTTCTCCTACAACACCTCTCAACATCTCCTTGTTTATCTCGCCATATTCGTACAGTTTTTCTGCCTTGGCTTTACTTATAGATTTAGATCCTTTAGTAAGCTCTACAAACTTCATGACACCATTTTTGTCTCCAACTAGATTAGAGTTAGATCTACTTACCAAGTCGAAAACTCTATCTATTTCAACCATCTTTTTTACTATAGCTCTAGCATCTTCTGCTGTTTTGTGCGTAGCGAATCTATTGGTTCCTTTATTACTACCTAATATATCTCCATCTTTAAATCCGCCTCTACCTGTACCGCCGGTGGTAGATAAATGCATGATGTTTTCGTACCAACCCTTACCATACGTTTTCTCTCCCCATTCCATTATTAATCTATCTACAGCTTCCCCAATTTTTATTCCTTCTGGGGTTTTAAATAAATAATCTAAATCTGTTTCGTATATATTTTCCTTTCCTTGTTTGATAAGATCTTTTTCTATAGTAGACAACTCTTGAGGAGTGGTTATAACCTTCCCTATTCTCACTGCTAACGCCTTAGTGTTAACGCCTTCTCCTAGTTGTAACTTTTTTTCTAATTGTTCTCCAGCGCTTAATAATTTCTTTTTTGTTTCTTTTATATCTTTACCAGTAAAAACAGATTCAGATCCTAGACTTGTAAAATAATCTCTCATCGCTTTACCTAAAGGATTCTTTATAGGATCGCCTTTTTTAGTTTTTTGAGATTGATAATCTCTATACACATGTGCAAATTCAGAAGTTTGTACTCCGTCAAATATTTCTTTTTGCTCAAATATATCAAATTTTAATTCTAACTCCGAAGAAAACATCTTCTTAGATCTACCAGCGCTCATATTAAATAAAAATCTAGCAGCGTTAACTGGTGATACAACCTCTGGGTTTGCTTTAACGTACTTATGTCCTGTCTGACTAGTAATAGCTTGCCCAATAACATCAATAGTTCTTCTTGAAACACCAGCTAATCCTCTGTCTTCTTTTAAAGTTTTATACGTGCCATCTTGTTTTTTACCTAAGATTTCTTTAATATCTTTACCTTTTATAGTTTCTCCTTTTGCCTTACCTTTTAAAAATATATTTCCTCCAGGTCCGGTTGCTACTCTCCAAGAACCATCTGCGTTTGGTTTAGGATTTACAAGATAACCCATTTTCGCCATTTCAGCCACGCTGTAATCTTTAGACATAGCCTTGTGATAAAGTGGCGATAACTTATCTAATCTTCTATATGTCGATGTTCCTTTTAGTTTTTCACTAACACCTTTGTCAAACATAACGGTTGCCTCAGGCATTAAATCCGCTACTACATCTGCAAATTCTACTCTACTAGTCTGTAATTCACCTAGTTCGTTTACTTTTTGTCTTGTTTTTGTTTCTCCAGTTTCTTTATCAACACGTTTCTCCATAACTGGTCTATTCATTCCACTTTCTATAAATCCTTGTAAACTCCTTAGTCCAGTAGCAGACATGTCATTTAAATTATTTTTCTGCGCAGGAGTTAATTCAACACCAAGCATTTTTAACGTGAAATCAAAAGCCAAATCTTGAATATCTTTATATCCAGTTTCCTCTCCAAACTGTCCTTCTCTTATACCTTTTTCTATAGTTTCTTTCCAACCATCTTTTTCTTCAAATATCTTTTTATCAATAGGCAGATGGTTTTTCAACATTCTTTCACCCTCTACTTCTACAACCTCTTCGTATTTAGCGTCTCTTAAGTTTTCAGCCCAAGACTTAGTTATATCTTCTGTTTCAAACACTTTGTGTTTATAGTCCGCGTCAGCTCTTAGATTGTCACCTAAAGTTTGTCCCGCTTTTCCTTTTGGCGCGTCTATAGTTCCAGGTTTTGGATTTGTTTTATAAAAATTTGAAACGTCTCCTCTTCTAAGTTGATACTGGGAATTTACCCACCCACTTAAACTTTCGTTTACCTCAGGATTGAATCTTTTTAATATACCTTCTATACCTTTTGTTATAAAAGTTTTTGCTTCTTCACCGGTTTTTTTGTCAATTTTACCTTTTCCTTCTATACCAAAGCTAACATCCATAATCCATTCAGACCTTGTTCTACCATAAACTGGAAACTTAAGACCTTTTGTAATTATTTTTTCAAATACATTACCTTCTTTAAATAGTTCTAATCTTGCTTTTTCAAACCCTTCAGATTTCCATTGCTTATTAGTCATTTGCTTTCCGTCTTTTCTAGCAAAATCATTAATTTCTCTACCTTCAGCCGTCTCGTATCCTCTATTTATATAGTCTACAACGCTAACCTCAGGTATAGATTTATTTATTTTAATAGCTTCTTTGTACTTAGCGATTTTATTAAGTAAACTTTTTACCTCTGGGTTGTTTGCGTATTTAGAAACATCTTTATCCTCTTGGTATTGTAAAAAAGCAGGGAGAGATTTTATTTTATCTTGAGCTTCTTTAATACGTAACTCTAAATCTTCAGATCTCATTTCTTTTGTTTCACCTTTACCAACCTTATCGTCAAATGCTTCTCTTTTTTTCTTTTGGTTTTTAGTTCTTATAGGACTTATAAATTTCTCAAGTTCTTTTAATTGCTTTTTATCTGCTACACCTTTTTTAATGTTTTCAATATACTTACTAAACCATTCAACGACTTCTTTTTCAGTGTTTAAATTAGTTCTTTGTCCAAATTCTCCTAGAATCTTTTGTATACCGCCAGCAAACAAATCAAATCCATATTGTTTTCTTACGTTTCTTAGATTAGTACCATTAGAAAGATATTCAGCCAAGTACGTGAACATTTCTTCTTCTCTAGTTCTTTCTACATTATATTTTTTTTGATTTTTACCAACGTCAGATTGTTTAAACATTTCTAACAAAGTCATTTCTCTTGCCTCACCTGTCTTTAAGTCTTGTCCAACAACCTTTATTTGACTCATCATATCTTCAAAAGCTTTTAACGTTTTACCTTTAAACATAACGTCTTTACCAAATAATTCACGAAGAGTAAAGTGTCCAAGTTCATGAGGCGCTACTCCTGCGTCTATTTTCTTTGGATCATAAACAAACTCGTACATATCTTTTCCTGATTTGTTTATTTTTCCATCACTATATTTTTCACCGTTTTTAACAACATCAAAAGAAGCGTTTTTACCTTCTGACATTTCTTGCATAACAATCCTAGTTTTACCTTCAGCGTTTAACGCTTTTATAGTAGGAAGATTTTCGTTATAAAGTTTTAAAGCACCCATAACTGGATCTTGGTAAATTTTAACTTCATTTATAGCGTTTAATCTTGATTTCGCAAGACCCCATAATGTATTTGTTTTTTCTATATCTTCCTCTGATACACCTTTCTTTAATTTCTTTTGAAGACGTGCACCGCCCTCTAGACCAAATATAGGAGATTTTTCAGGTACAGCCTCGTATATAAATTCGCCTTTTTCATTTCTCTCATAACTATTGTTAAGTTTAATTCTCGCTGCTCTTTCTACAGCTGCTATCTTATTTTCAGAAGCAAAATCATACTTATTAAACTTGTGGGCTCGCATGGCGAAACCTGTAAATAAATTTGCTATAGTAGCATTTAGATTTTCGTCGTAATCACCAAAATGATCCTCCATAAAATTATTCCAAGTAGAACTACCTGACATGTCTTGTACTAAGGCATCCATTAACTCACCACCTCTAGCCCCAATTTCAAAGTTCACAGGAGCTTTAACTAAGTACTCGTACATACCTTTCCAAGCGCCTGCTTTTTGACCACCGATACCTGACCACATTTTTGCCCAAGGTATAATTTGTCCAGCAGCGTAAAAACCAACTCCAGTTTTATAGCTAGATCCAATCGGAACTTCTTCTCCAGATAAATTAAATGGATCTTGCATTGCTATCTCCATTTTAACACCCTCGATGTTAGACATAATGGCAACATCTTTAGCTTTATTTAAAAAAGTAGGAGGTTTAACTATTCCTTTGTTGTTAGTTAACCATTGTAACATTCTCTTATTGTGTTCGTCTGATCCTGGTTTCCCATGTTTTTTATTAAACCATCTAGGGTTTTTCTTTTTTATAGCTTTTAATAAATTCTTACTACCCTTAATAGATTTACCACCAACTATATATCTAGATGCTCTCAATCCCTTAATTATTCTATCTATACCAGTTATAGCAGTACCAACCGCAAGTACTTTATTAGCTACAGCAAAATCAACCAATAACTTTGGTATAGTTCCCATACCTTGACCAACAGCAAAGTAAACATCATTTTTAACATGCTCTGTTTCTTCTGCTGTTAGTTCTATGCCTTGTTCCATCATCACACCCTCATAAGCGTTTCTTATTTCTGTAGGTGTGGATGCTTTTAATTTAGGATCACCGGTTACATTGGCAACACTACCGGATAATGATTCAATAAATCCACCTGCCCATCCTTGCTTTTTTTGACTTAATAAACCTTCGTTTAAGGCGTATTGTTTATTGTACACTTCTCTATCAATAGCAGTTTCTTTATAACGGTATAATCTAGCATTATGTCCACCAGCGTCTAAGTCTAAAAACCGTTTTTGTCTTCTAGCTTGTGCGTCTGTCATCATAACACCAGGTACGCCATCTTTACCTTTGAATACAACGTCTTGAAATCCGTCTAAATTTGATAAATTTTTAGCAGTAAAATCACTATCAATTTTAAACCAGTGCTTTTCAGTATTCCAGTCATTACTTACGTGACTCCAAACTATATTTTGTTCTAGCCAAAGTTCTTTTAACTCTTCTCTAGTTAATTCTTTATCTTGAACTTGGTTTTGTTTTTCTTTAACGCCCTCCGTTAAGTCAAGTATTACACCTTCTTTATCTATGGTTAAAGATCTAGAACCTTTTGTTGGATCTATGTAATAAGCGTAATCTTCGTCTTTTCCTTCTAAATCTTTTCTTATAATGTTTAAATGATTAAGCTCTCTTATTAGTTTTTCTTTTTTATCAGGATCTGTTTCTTCGTCAATCAGTAAACCATGTGCGTATATTTGTTTTTTAACTTTTCGAACCTCTGGCGTGCCAGTAAAACTTTGTTTAACCTTGTCTTCAATGTGATTTAGTATTCCTTCAGTATCTAATCCCTCTTGCTCGTTTAATCTTTTTATCTCTGTTCTAAGGTCTCTATTATCTATAACTTCATTAGAATGGCTTAAAATCTCTTGAATAGTACCTTTAATAAGATTGTTTTTATCATCTCTAGTTAAATCTTGATATTCTTCTTCATCTGCAAAAAACAATTGTTGCCATCCAGCAGATCCGGTATTGTTCATTATTGTTTTTACAACATAATTTTGAACATTTGCGTCACTAAGAGATTGTGCTACGTCAGGATCTTGTATATATCTATCTAATTGCTCGTTTATATAATTTTCAAAATCCTCTTTACCTTCTCTATATTTCTTTGTATTAACGTAGCCTTTAGAATCTGATTCTATAAAATTAATAATTTGTTTAGCGGATTCTGGGTTGCTTTTGTCAACATTAAAAATCATCTTATTACCATTTGGTAACCCAACTTCAACAGCGCTTTCAAAATTACGAACAGCCTCAAAACTATAATCGCTAGGAAAAATTTCTCTTAATTCCGCGGCTATATTTTCATCTCTTTTGAATATTCCGTCTTTTACTTTTCCTTCGTGAAGTCTTGGTTTTTCATGTTTAGGCGGCACGCTTAATTTACCACTTAAATTAGGACCAACGTTAGATTTGTCTTTTTCTGACAAAGACTCAAGAAAAGCTTTTTCGTAGATTGTTGATCCGCCTTCTTTTTTTATTTCTTCTTGAGTTCTTGTTCTAATATCAAATATTTCATTTACTTTAGAAACAGCATCTTCACTTACCGCTATTTTCTTTTGTTTAGAATCTATATACTCAGTAATATTAGTATATGCGGCCTGCATCTCAGCTTTGTCATCAAAGTGTGGTAAGTCAAAGATCATGCCTTCTTCGTCTCCAGGTAAAGTAATTTTAACTGCATTAGCGTCATCATAACCAAATCCACTTCCAGCTTGTTCTATTTTAATACCAGACTCTGATCCATCAGCTTTAAATTCGTACCTTTCTTTAAGTATAGGTACTATTTGCTCTTCTCTCTGAAACCAGTTTTTGTCTGAAATTCTAGAGAATTGTTCTAGAGATATATGATCGTATTCACTATCAGATCCAATATTGAAAAATTGCTCTACAGAAATATTATTGTTTCCTTGTGTAGAAGTCACTGCTGGCTCTTGTTCTGAAGCTACCGCTGATTCTTGTCCTAAAGCGAAAAATTCATCTATAGATATATTGTTATCTGGCATATATTATTATTTAAGTTTTGGTACTTGTTCTTCCATTTCTTCCATGGAGATTTCCCCTTTAAACCACTTGTTTACAATGGTTAATTCTATAAATGTCAACTTTCCTTCATCGTACGCTTTTATAGCTCCGCTAAACACTATTTTGTTCACTGAGTTTAACTTACCTATAGATTGCACCATCTTTAGCAGATAATCCTTCTTGTCTTTATCTGTCAGTTTTTCCATTTCCTCCCCATTATATACATAATCTTCTCCTTTTGCATTTTGGTGGACGTCACCGATTTGCATGTTATGTTTTTTTGAATCTTCGTTGTCTTTTACCACATTTTCAAAATCTAATACTTCATAAATAGTATATTCTTTATCTTTGTCTCCTGTAAAGTTCTCATACCAATTTGATCCCTTGTATTTACCAGTTTTTCCATCAAACTCCCAAGAAGCCATTTGTCCTTGAAAGTTTTCTTTTCCTAAAATTCTAGCTCTTTTTATATTTCTATCTTGACCAGAAACTTGACTACCGCCAGTATAAGGATTAGTTCCAGAATCAAATGAAAACGCGCTTGTAGTTTTAGTTCCTTCTGTTTTATTTCTTAACTTTTTATCGTATTTCGCTTTTTCTACCGCGTGAGTTTTTCTAATTCCTTCGGTGTACCAATCAACAAACATTTTTTTAGAAGCCGGATTATTAGCGTTTAACATTTCTTTTCTTAGCACAGCCATATTTGCAGCGCCTTGCTCTCCAACAAAATCGTCTGCGTCGATTCCAGGTTCCCCGATATCTTGTATGCCACTCATGTTTTCTAAAACACTATACATTTCTTGAGTCCATTCGTTTGGTTGTCCTAAATAATCAGCATAAGTACCGTCCATATTAGCTAGAGGAGCATGCATAGCGTCTTTTAGTTGGGCGCTAGTTTTTATTTGTTCCCCAATTTGTCTTCTTATATCATTTTCTCTAAAATCAAAACCATTTTTTCCATTTTTCAACTCGTTTAAATCTATCGCAGTTAGATTTTCTCTCATTTTATAATCCTTAGGAACAATTAATTTTTCAATATTATCTGCTGTAACAGTTAGAGGTTTAGTAGTGGATGGGGTGGTGGTAGTTTTTTGATATTTTTTCTTTTCTTCTTCTGTTAAGTTTTCGTCTAACCAAGCAGTTTCTAAATCGTCTTTTTGTGCTAAATATTTGTCGTAAGCAGATCGAGACTTAGGACCCCATTCACCGTCTACATCTAAAACATTTCCGTCACTATCAGTTATTCCTATTTTATTTAAGCTTTCTTGTATTTTTTTGTAATCTGATTTTTTTCTTGTATTTTTAGAGTTACTATAAAAGTTTAATGCAGAAATTGGGTTTGCATCTGACACAGAAAGCTTACCACCTAAAGCCCTGTACTCGGCTCCTTCTCCTGTAAACTCATAACTAGTAGTAACAACGCCTTCCTCTGAATGATACTCAAGAGTACCATCATCATTTAAACCACTTATACTCTTACCGTCTTTTGTTAATTCTAATGATATACCTCCGTCTTCACCAATAATAGATTTTACAGACACACCAGCGTATGGATGTCCTTCTGGTAGCGGTTTTCCTTTCATTTGAATAGCTGAGTGCAACAAAGCGTTTTCACTACCCGTAGCTTCTGGATTAAAATCACCCTCTGCTATGAGAGATGTATTTAAAAATTCTCCTTTTTGTAATTGTCTTATATGTGCAAAACCTTTATCTCGTTTTTGTTTCCACTTTCTCTTTGCTTCCTTTTTTTGAGCGGTAGTCATAGTAGAGCCGTCTTCGTTTATACCCTTTTTCCACGCTAGCTTCTCTTCTTTTAATTCATTCAACCATCCTCCCTCGCCATTCACTCCGTATATTGAATCAATAAAACTTTGTCCATAATCGTCGGCTGAAATACTCGATGCTTCGGAGGTCATTGTTTTATAATTTTGGATACTTTGTTCTATCAATGGAGCGGCTATACTAGCGCCTACTTCTGCTGCTTTCGCAAGTCCAGCCCCCATTTTTTCCATAGCCTTAGAATAACCAGTCGCTATACCTTGAAATGTTTTTGAGTAATCCCCAGGTACGTGACCCATACCAGCTCTATAAGCTGCTGCTACTATTGTTGGATCTGCCCCTGGGTCTAAACCACCACCGCTTTTTTTTGCCATCTTATTTTAATTTTTTAAATTCAACATCTAACATTGAGTAGTTAACCATCTCAAATCCATCAGAACTCATAGAGACAGCTTCTAACGGCACTTCGTCAGACATTACACCTTGATGTATCCCAGAACCATATTTGTCGTCTATATACTCAAAATTATAAACAGGTACACCGCTTGGAGAATCAAATTTATATTCTATATTTTTCTTTAGTTTTCTATCAGAAGCAAAATAAGTACCAGCCCCTTGTGCTACTCCACCAACTATATCACCCCACATTCCCATTCTTGCGGATTGCATTTGAGCTATAGCGCCCATAGCTGCCATTTCATTTGCTTGAGCAGCTTGGAATCCAGCTCTAGCTCCAGCTAAATTACCAAGCTCCGCCCCATACATCGTGCTAACTCTACCGGCTTCAGCGCTAGCAACCATTTGCTCTCCCTGTCTGTACATCATTTCGTTTTGCTTTTCTTGTCTTGCTATATCAGCTGTAATTTGTCTTGCTTGTAACGTTCCTTGATTAGCTAATGATTGCGCTAAGCCAGCGATACCAGATCCACCGGCAACACCTCTAAATTGACTCATTATATTAGCTCGAGCTTGATCTCCCATTTCTCTTTGAAGGTCAAAAGTAGTGGTATCTACTGTTAAATCTTCAAATGGATTTTCAAATTCAAATTCTCTATATTCTTGTTTTGCAGCTGCAGTTGTTTGCTCAGCTTCTTCACGTAGTGCTCTTTGCTCAGCTAACTGTGCGTCAGTACGCTGCATCATCATTCTCTCGTGTCTTCTTTGTGCTTTTTTACCCATATTATAAATATTTAAACGCTTCGTAATTCGCTGGTTGCATATACCAGTTTAATTTTTTATGTATATCTTGCATGAATCTATTTCCACACACTGTAAATAGTTGAACCATACCATATGTTTCTTTAGCTTCTTTTTCTATGCAGGTTATTAGAAATTCTAATAATTTTCTTCTATCTTTTTCTCTATATTCTGGGTTGGAGACAACCCAAGTTGGACCATATCCAACTAATGGATTTTTAAAAGGAAATAAAAACCCAGCAGCAACAGGAATGCCGTTGCTTTCTATAATAAAACATGTTTCGTTACTTGGTAGTAAATCTCTTTTCACAGGTATATCTTTCCACCACCATTTCCACCATTTACAACACATTTCGTAGTCACCTTCTTTGAAGGTTCTAAATTTTACTTTGTGATCCATAATTTGATTTAATTTATATCAATATAGTCACAGTTTTTGTGCTTTATTTACTACTTTCAGCTATTTCAGCTCCTAATGTAAATAATTTTGCCCTGCTTGTTGGGTCAGTTGTACTCATCACGACAGATGCGTAAGATCCTTTAACTCCTGATTTAGTATAAGAGTTTATAGTAACATTATCGTCGTTAGTTGAAGAGGTGCTTGGTTTCTTGAATATAAAAAACATATTATTAGCCAAGGTAGGAGCATCACCGTCGGCAACTAACACGTGTTTTTCTCCAATACCAGTTATAACTCCCACTGTGGTATATTGCGGTATCGGTGGCGGAAAGGCTGGTTCACCTGTAGCTGGATTAATAATCGTATAATACAACTCGTCTCCAACTTGCACTGAATCATTTATTTTATTTTTAAAACTTATTCTATCTGCCATAATCTTAAGTTAAAGTTGATAATACAAAGGCTCTGTCTACATCGAAATATATATCAGCGCTTATACTAGGAAATTTTTTAATTATTATTGTGCCTTCTATCGTGCCTTGATCACTAGAGCCATATATGCGAAGTTGTGTGTTGTCCGTTAAAGTCTGTGCTCCAGCGACAGTAATTGGGGTTCCAGTACTATGAACTTCTGTAATAACATTAGAGCCGTCTTTGCTATCTACTTTAGCGCCTACTATTTTAGCGCCAACTGAAACGCCTCTAGCGCTATCAATGGCAAAGCTGTCATTAGCAGACACGTCTCCATTTACTGTTGCTCTACCCCAGTTTTCTTTTCTAGTACTTTTTGGGTGTGAACTTTCTGGAAACACAGTTAAATTAAATTCAAATACACCACCAATAGATCTTCTTATCAACGTCGTTCCGTACGCTCTAAATTTAACAGCTTTATCATCGCCCCAATCAGGAGCCGCAGATAAAGTTAATGTTTTAGTAGCCGAATCAATAGCCGTAATAGTAGGATATGTTAAAACGCCTAGAGTACCACTTTGTTCTTCGTCAGCGCTATCAGCAATATCTACTAAACTCATTCCAACAGCTAAATTACTAACACTATCAACTATCATGCTAGTTGAATCCGTACCGGTTCCATTTGTTTGCGTTGCTATTTCTACGTAAAAATCTGAATCTTTAGGTTGTAAACTATCAGTTAAACTATTGCTTGAATTCGTGTCAGTTGGAGCCGTCCACTTATAACCGTGTGCTCCAGTTGAGCTATCTACTAGCGTTTCTGTAAAAGCTACTTCTATATTAGACGTAGCATTTGAAGATCCTGTTGTAGAACCAACAAAAGCTCCTATTCCTACTAAATTAGTATTATCTTGATCTGACGAAGTACTAAATCTAACCGTTACATCTGAGCCTTGGTTTATTGTTTGTGTAAGTAAATAATCATCATTACTTGCGCTGTCAGCTATTTTAGTGTCAAAAAACGGATCGGTAAAAACCATTATCTTATAAGTATTTCCAGAGGCTGCGGCGGGAACACTGATAACATCAGAATAAACATTGGAAACCATCTCAAAATTAGACAGCACGTTTTCAGACACAAAAGCGGTTGTAAAGGTGTTTGTAGTAAAATTATAGAACTTAGATTGAGAAGAAGCATCTATAACTTGCAAGCTGAAAACCGCTCCAACGTCTCCTGCTATAGCATATCTTATTGTCCCCGCCTTCGAAGTTACTTGTGTTTGACTAACTGTTAATCCTTTTATTTCTTTCATACTATATTAGTTTATAGAGTTTGCGACGCCTATACCTTGAAAATTAAACGAACTAAGATCGTCAACCCCTATGTTAAGGTCAATAAGGAATGAAGGCTCAACGGGGTTGTGTATAGACGCAAAGTGCTTGTTTTCTTTATTTACAAATTCCAAAAACCCAGGAGTAATTATTTCGATATCTGTTGTTATATTTTGGCAAGCCCAGTTATTAGTACCGTCATAATTCAAAGTATTGAATTGCTTTATAGTACTAGGCGCTTCGTTAAATACCGCTGTTAAAAACGATTGAAATGGGAGAGTGTGACCTGTTAAAGTCTGGTAAAAAGTATTTCTGACAGCGGCATCGTCTTGACTGTGTTCCCATATTTTCCCTTCTCTAAACGTAAAGTATGTATTAGCACAACTGACTCCAGACTCCGGTATAAACGATTTGAAACTAACCCATCCTTTAACATCTTCTTTGTATGTTACTGTTACAGATTGTGATTGGCTCTTTAAATAATATACATGCTGCGGGGGGCTACCACCAGAATCAAATGTTAAATTATAACATTCTTTATTTTGGTCGTAACTACCAATTATTTTATCATCAAAGTAATCTCCCTTTAATTTATCTCTAAACCAGTCTTTCATACCACTATCTGATATAGGAGTTAATCCATCTTTTGACAATCTAAGGACTGCTCCTCTTTGTTTATCTGTAAAATATGCTCTATAAGATGAAGACGCAAAACTTTCAGGGTTTTTAGATATACCATATTCACCAACAAAAGGTCTTGATTGTCCTAACACTTTATTAGAAGCAGTTAACTGTGGATTTCCATCTGCGTTAAATATAATATCTTTGTCAGCTGGAATTTGAATTACTTTATCTTCACAAAACGCTATTAAATCATCATTTCTAGCAAATAGTTTTTGAATACTACCATAAGTAGGTAAAAGTTCTTTGGTTATTTTCTCAGCCATTATAAACTGATTTAAATCATTTAAACTAGTGTTTTTATTGTATAGCCCAGAGTATATCAACCCGCTTGATCTATGGTCTTCTAAGTACTGCTCTTGTAACGTTGAAGAAGCTTTTACACCATTGCTAATAAAAGGTTTGTTAAAATCATCTCTAATCCTATTAGATTCTACACCGTTTCCAAACGAATAACAATTAAAATAAGGTAATCCTACTTTTGATGGTTCTTGTAAAATTGAAACCTTTGTAACTAAATCGGTAGTACCAATAGACTTAATTTCTGTAACTGAATAGATAGTATACTGTACGTAACTTAGATTGTCTTTAAAGAACCTTATTGTTCGATTACGATACACAGTTGTTTGATCACTCACGCTATCCGTGTCTATAGAGGTACCGCTATTATCTGTGGTAAAAGTATCTAATCCAGGATTAAGTGTTACTATGTTACCATCCCACTCTTCTACTTTACAACCATCGAGACTGTCAGCCGTAGTATGCGAATTAGTTTTACTACATCTAGCTAAAGAACCGACAGGCGCTATCATATATCCTTTTCTATTATCCGGAGCGATATAACCGAGGCTCGATGACCCGGATGCATGGGTATCTATTCGCAATGGTATTGCGTCAGAAGCCTCGTAATATATATCTAAATCTGTTTCTTCTTTAGGTTCTGTTTCCCAAACAGCTGGATTGTCACTTATTAAACTGGAATTTTCTGATACGTATGATTGGAAAAAATCCATGAAATCAGCATCTCCACCTCCAGATGTTTGCGACAAGTGTTCTTCTACTCCCTTCCCAGTTCCATCATCGTAATAGGTAAGGTCTGTAGGATCTTTGTCTAGTTCTAATATATAACAAACCCTTCTATTACTAGGTTTAGCGAACTTATAAAGCGCGTCTTCTAGACTTTCTAAACTTGCCGCATCCCTGGTGACGTCCCATTCGTGATAGAAATAATTAACGCTTTTCTCGCCAGTTGATAACCCACCAGAACCACCCGTATCTTCAATCTGATACTTGTTCCAAGGAGTGTGATTATATAATCTTTTGACTGTCACGCTTTTAATAGTGAAAGTAGTGTCTATAGAGTTATTTTTAAACTTAAATTTATTACCCGTAGACAAATCTTTTAATATCTCCACGTTTGCGGGGTTGTTAAAAGTAGGATCCCATTGCGCTCTCGTGCGGTCTCTCATTTGGGAGCTATCGCCGTATGTTTCCTGCGTGCCGAACACAGTCGATTGATTACTTCCATGGGCTTTATGCTGTCTATTATAATTAATTATTCCCCCTAAGTCAATTATATTACCCATAGTACTCCCATCAGATGGAGCGTTAGGAAAAGGTGTAACACCATCTAACAAATCTGGTCCTACTCCAGTAAACGACAAATGCATGAAGACTTTTCCAGTCTCGCCTTCCTGGCCGTAAACTAAATTGTCTGCAACGCCGGGGTCAGGTAAACCGGTGTTAGTGTCGTTGTAATTCCCACTAGGAATATGTTTCCACATTCTTGCGCCACCTCCACTTGCGGTAGTAAATTTACTGTCAGTAGTTATTATTCCCTCTAAACTATCTATTGTTCCTCCAAATCTATGATTTCCTGCTTTGAATAAACCACCAGCGAGAGAAACGTCAAAACCCCCGTATTTGTCCACCTCGCTTTGTGTAGGGCTAGCGGTACTGTTAAATGCCGCCGCGTCGTATCCCGATCCACCATAAGATGTGGTGGTCCCAGCGGGGTAAGCACTTAAATTTGGATTTATAGTTGGTTGTTGCTGTGGTGTGTACACTGAATCAACAAACCACGCGCTCCCTCCTATCGTATCCAATAGAGTGTCCCATTCTTCAGCCGTATCGCTTCTACCAGTTGAATCCCCGTCAGGAGTGTTTGTGATTGGTGTTGCTTTTGTTCTACGAGCGGAATTATCATACGCTAACAAATCACTATCTCCCAAATAAAAAGTTTTTACCCTGTTAACTATATTACTCGTAATACTCGCGCCTATTTGAGTTTCTAGATACTGATCTGTTATTAAATCAGCTAGTATTTTAACAAAAAATCTTCCCTGAAGTTCTTGCCAATCTTCTTTTTGCTCTATAAATAAACTTGTTTTCAAATCGGTGTCTAAAACACCTGCGCTAGATTCTACCCAACCATCTTCAGTTGCTATGCCTTTATCTAAAGTAACATTGTAATACGCATCTGACGAAGCCACCGTTGTTAAGGCTGTGATGTGATATCTTTTAGAAAATATTTCTTCGTTACTAGTGTTTTGTTTAGAGAAAACTATAGAAAGATTTTTCCCTTCATCGAACAAGCTCTGTATATCATTTATATTTTCACTTGCTAAACTATCCTTGCTTATAACCAAGTGACTACCCCCGGGGAAAGGTTGAACGCTTCCATTTATATATAAATTAGCTAAATCACCGTTTCCATCTGCTTGTCCTAATTCTCTATATTTTTTTCGTATAAATTCAGGGGCTCTATCTTGTATGTCTATTACTTTGAATTTATTTTCAACAGGAACTTGCTCGTTACTTTCTAACGCTTTCTTCAATATTATATAATCGTCTTCTTGTAGTTTATTTCTATCAGACGAAGGAAAAGAAATCCATAAATTACCATCTTCTTCTGCTCTATAAACCCTATCCATAACCAAGTTGTAGTATTCGGTAGCTGTTTCTTTTACAAAAACTTTAAAATAATAAGGTTCGTTTTCTGTACCACCACCCCAATTAGATTTACCGTTTATACCCGTGTAATTTTTAAAATAAAGTCGATTAGATCTACTTGCGTTACCATTAAACTCAGCATCGTTTGGACTCGCGTCGTGACGTAAGTAAAAACCGCTATTTTTCCCTCCGGTTAACACTGGGGTTTCTCTACCATATTCATCTCCAAAAACAATACCAGCTTGATAATTTCTATCTGATTTTATAGATTCTTGTCCTTTTTCAAAGTTTATTGTTTCATCTTCAACTTTTCTTTCCTCGCTGCTTAAAGTAAACTTATTAATATAATCCCCTAATTCTAAATTTTGAACATAGTTGCCGTAAATTAATCTATTCGCGGTAAAATCTTGCGCTTTAGCTCTTTTAGGAACATTATCCCAAGGTCTTAATAGTTGATTAGCAGGCAAGGCAGCGTGTATATTACTCGAGTTTATAGTGTATAAACCACTATTACTATTATCAGCAATGAATCCCGATTCGATGTTATAATAATCCCAAGGAAGAGTCACTCTATCATTCTCGCCCCATTGTGTGTCAGTTGATTTTATAGTGTCTATAGAGTATACAACGATAGAATCATCAGATTTATAAAGCAAATCTATTTCTACGACATCTTTCGGAATATCGTGTGTCACAAAGTCTTTTAGTATTATTTCTTTAACTCTAGTTTCCATACCTGTATTGTATGGCTCTCTAGTAGGATGCGCGTTAAATTGCCCAGGTAGAAAAGCCGCCTGCGTGAAAGGACCGAAAGCAGAGTACTCTCCGTCTTGATATTTATATCTACAAGAAAATCTAGGAAAGGTTTTTTCAAACAAAACGCTAGTCAGATCTTGTAACTGATAATTATAAGATATATCATTTATATTAGGGGTGCTAGAATCTATAGAGATTATTGTACAAGTGAATTCTTGAACATACAAATACTCACAAGGAGTGAAAGATCTTATATTGCTATAACTAATCGAATCAACAAGTAAAACTACTTGCGTGTTATTTGGCAAAACACCCGGATTAGCTGGGTCACTTAACAATATGGTGTCATCTTCTCCTATGTCTAAAGGTACACCATCTTCCCAATCGCAAGTTTCGTTTCCGGATCCAGTCGCTCCACTTAGATCGTTACTTATACCAGTTATATCAACATATGTGCTACCACCAGATCCATCGTCGTAAGCGGCTCCTTGCCCTGCTATTAATATATTTTCCAATAAAACACTAATTGTAACAGAATCGCCAGTTTGAGCACCAGTAAAAGAAAGAGCGCTTTGACCGTTTAGTTGCGTGACCTGCGCCCCAGTTCCTGAAAGTACACTTCCTCCAAGTGGAACAAGTTCCATTCTTGGTGCCTGCGTAGGTCTTCTTTTTATAACGGTTATATCTTCTTTTTTTAGAATACTATCTCTAGTAAAAACTAATTTATTTCCGATATAGTGTTGTCCCGTTCCATTGTAGATAGTCTCATTTAACGTTACTTTGCTTGTGGAATAATCAACAGCGATTACTGTTCTAACGGCGCTTTGGACATGTGTATTACTGATTGGATTATTAGCGGTACCTGTTTCAAGACTATAAAGAACATCACCTACTTTCACTAATTTATTATCACTAGTCCCAACGCCGGTAAGGATAAATGTATCTTTACCATTGCTAGTATCACTAAATATATCTGTAGTAAAAGTTTCTATAAAATCTCGTGCTCTTTGTCCGTTTACAAAAAGACCACTAGGAACAGTTAGATCTGTATGTCCGTTATTCCTAAATTCTTCTATGTTTATTTTCTTAGGTTCATTCTCACCATCTGTCCAAAATAAAAAATCATCTACAACATTTATTCCAGTTATTTGATTTCCAGTATTAAATTCTAAAACACTATTACCCGAATCGACAAGTATCGGTGTTGCAGTTTGTGCGCCAACATTGTATTCTATTATAGCGCTATCAGTATCGTTTGTAATAAACCAAAATAATCTATTATTTTTCTCGTCAGAAATAGACCCAATACATTGACTACTTGAATCTGTAATAAAATTTTCTAAACTAGTATTACCTAATATATTTTGTACAGTTCCAACATCTGACTCGTCTGACGTTGAAACCTGTATGTTTAAAGCTTCTTTGTATTCACCTTTTGGAACTAACCTTTCGTCAAGGTCTAAGTTCATTTTACCTTTAGTGAAAGTATTTTTAATCTCTGGCATATATTAGTGTTTTATATGTTTCGATTTACCTCTTAATATTTGAGTTAATTCTTCTAATTTAACGTTTGACAATCTAAGTTTGGCTTGTCTAGTTGCCGCGAACTTTTCTTTTTTATATCTACGTACTATATTTTCTGGAGTATTTGCTCTTGTAGACAATATAGCGTACATAATCCATTTATACATAGCTTCTTCTGCGAATTTATGAACCTGCATTTCCCCATCAGTTCCTAAGCTATCACTTATATAATCTAAGATTACAGTTTTTCCAGAAACATTAGATGAAAAATGTATTAAACCTTTTAAGTCATCTATATAGAAAGATCCGTTTACTTGAGCATGCTGTGGATCAATACCGTATCTTTCACCTAAAACTAAATCATAAGTTCCATCGTCATATTTGTTGATATTATCTTCCGGAGTATGAGATTTATAATTATCCCAAGTTGTAGAATCACCGTCTCTTACTAAATCAGGTGAGGCCCCTTCGTAAGTAACTATAATATTATCTAATGTATTCGTACTAGTTAAAGCTGTTGGCACTGTTGTTGAGTCTCCACTTAAATCTTCTGTCATCGGCGTATAACTAGTTGCTAAAACGTAAACAGTATCATACATAGAAACATCTATGTTTTCTACAGATTTAGTTGTACTTGAGGTTACTGTAGTCCCTTCGCTCCACTCTACGTAAGCTAAACCAAGCGTGCCATCTGCGGCTGGTAAGAAATTAGGACCATTAGGGTCTCCAGTTGTAGTTTGGTCATTTAAACCAGGATTATTTTTTAATAAGTTTGTTGCCGTGTCACCTGGCGTGCTACTTATACCAACACGCAAGACGCCTTCTAGCGTATTTGTTTGAGCGGCGGCAGATATACCGTCAGCTGTTAAATCTAATAAATCCATGTTAGCAACATTTATAGGTTGCCAGATAGCATAAGCTCTACCAGTTGCTGTTCCTTGATAGTTAAATGCCTCTGAAGTAAAATTCATAACACCTCCAACAACAGCAACGACGTCGTTTCCTAAGGTTGTGTTGCCTGATGGATTGTTTGCGTTGTCAGCCGCTGGTGTTTTAGTCCAATTATTAGCTGCTACTAATAAACTGGAAAAATCACCATTGAGAAAACCTGGTACTTCACCCGATGCAGCTACAAAGTCATATTCTCCATCGCTGTCTTGTTTTATTTTAAATGGATTTGATGTTTTAGAAGTTGGGTATAAAGTGTGTTTTATACCAGCTGCGTCACCCCACGATAACTTAGTGTAATTAACGTAATCATGAGGTAGTCTCATCGTTAGTGACGGCGGTAGTTCTATCTCTTGAGATTTGAAGGATTTAAATGTGTCAAAAGATAATTCAGCCAAAGCTCTTTGCGCGTGAAAAGCTACTTCGTTTCTTTTAGCTTTACTTATAATTTTTTCTTCTCCCACGTAAGCCACCATAAATTGACTAATAATATCTCTAATAGAAACAAATTGATAATTTCCATAAGGTCCTTCGTTGTAATAACTTTGTTCTGTTCCAGTTAATAATGCCATTTATTATTGTTTTTCTTGTTGAATATTTTTATTGTCTTCAGCGGCTGCTACTTGATACAAGCTAGGATCTTTCATAGCTATTCCAGCTAGTTGTAATATTTTTATAACTAATTTAGTTTCTTCTGAAGAGTGTAATTCAAAATCTACGCTGTTGGTAGAATCGTATAAATCAGATCCCAAAATATTATAGGAACTCCACTCTACCTTTGATGGTTTTCTTATATAATTAACTGTTATTTTTTCTTCAAGATCTATTGGGTATAAAAATAGTTTGTTTGATCTTTTCAACGTGTATACAGGATTGTAAGTAGTAGGACTTAAAAGAGGTGAGTTGAGTATATTTTGTAATTGATTAGAGTTTATCTGCTCACAAGAATAATTATCGTTATATATTATATTATCTATTTTATATAAATCACTTATACCAGCGCCAACGTTATAAAACTCTCCAGTAGCATTTTTATTTACGTTTTTAGTATCTTCAAATATACTTATTTTTTCCTCTAAGTAATCTAACATATCAGAACCTCCCGTGCTATTACCCGGTATTCTACTAAATTGGTTCACATCGTAAAAATACTGATCAAATATATCCATTTGAGCTTGATTAGCAAACAAGTTAAACTCTTGAGCAGTTATATATCCTCTTTGCTCTTTATTAGCTAAAACTAAAACTCTTTGATATACCGTATCTATACTTACCATAGTTATTTTTTATTTTTATAAGGAAAAACCTTATTTAATTTTTGTTTTCTTTTATTACAACCACAATCATCTCCCGCTACCTTATGTACAAACTTCTTAATTCCAGTTGCAGTTGTTATTTTTTCTATTGTATCTCCTAAACCTTTTGATTTCATATAATTATTGTAGTTTACGATCGCCCCGTAGGGCGACCGCTCTACAGTTAGATTAATTTAATCTTTTTTCAATATTGGAGTAAATCTCCATTCCTTCATCAGTTTTAAACCAAGCGGCTAAAGCTGAATATGGATGTTCATCAA
>Ga0098041_1000253_pt1 | contig 21734 bp, 15 predicted proteins | sample 8_EtaG_FD_77066 | JGI IMG/M metagenome (GOLD analysis project Ga0098041, IMG submission 77066) | Marine viral communities from the Subarctic Pacific Ocean - 8_ETSP_OMZ_AT15162 metaG | ecosystem: Environmental > Aquatic > Marine > Oceanic | place: Pacific Ocean | collected 2015-01-08
CTCTCTTTTGCGTCTTTGATATCTCTGGCCAACTTCTCAAACACACCTCTATCCCCTTCACTCATCTTATCTTTTAACTTATCCATCATGGCCTTGATGTCTGTATCAGCAGTTACCTCTTCCATCTGAATACCAAATGCTCTTGCTTTGGCGTTCATACGTTTCTCAGCAATTGCTGCTTCCTGTGCCTTTTGTTGTGCATTCTCCTTTTTGAGTTCAGCAAGTGCTTCCTCATAGGATGTGCCAGGCAACAGTGACTTGCCGTATGCCTTCAGAGTGATCATGATGTCAGTAAAGACATTGGATAGCATTCTGCCCAGTCCACTAAAAGCATTTTTGATGTCTGCTACTAGTGCTGAGGGGTCAACAAAGTATTCACTAATGCGTAGGGCACCGTCCATCATCTTGTTGACAAACTTTTTGATTGTGCCAAAAACCAACTCAACGACTCCGTCAAACTCAAGAGGTTTGCCTGTCTTTGGATCTGAGAATAATCCTCCAGTAAAATTGTTGAGAGCACCTAGTATTGATTTGCCGAACTTACCCATGTTGGCGAAAAACTGAGACAACTTGCCTGGTTTACCATCTGTGCCAAATGCACTATCAAAAACATCCTTGAATAGTTTACCAACCTCAGTTCCAATCTTGATGAAGCCATTGACCAGTGGGGTGATGTACTTAGAAATGGTTGCGGTTATTTGACCTACGTCAACTCCACTCTCCTTCATCTTTGCGCCAAGGTCAACTCCAAACAATGACTTGATCCCATCATTAATGAAACCCCATAACTTGTCCAGCATGTCCTTTACGCCACCCTCTGTGACCTTTGTTGCTTCTCCACCACCTGTGAATATACTACTAAGGAACTTACTGATGTCATCCCAGAACACTGTCATGAGACCTGTTGCTAGTCCTAAGATCCCTAACTTGCCGATGTTCTTAACAAGGAACTTTCCTATGCCACCAAACAAACCTTTGAACAGGCCAGTGGCCATCCCCATTGATTTGTTCATCATGTTGCCTAAGAAACCTTTTGCTTTATCTTTTGCCTTGCCCAAGTCCTCACTAAGACCACTCTCACCACCTGCTTTTCTTGCTGCTGCCTTTGCTTCCATTCGTTCACGTGCATCTTTATTGCCAAAGTAAGCAAGTAGTTTGTCTGAGTGACCCTTAGCACGATCACCAAGTGCCTGCGTCGCAGATCTGAACCCTGTTAATGTGCCACCGACAATCATCTCAGGCATGCGAGATAAACTCTCTTTCATATGTTGGCGGTTGTCCTTGAGGGTTGTGTTCAGGCTATCTATACCCATGACCAACTTTTTGTTGAGTGAATGGGCAGTCTGATGCATCATTGATTTTGCTGCGCCATCTTGTGACATAAATTTGCCGAAGTTGGAGCCAAAATTAGTAAACCCTTGACCCATCAGTTTGAGATTCGTGATAGTCTTAAGACCAGACTCATACTGTTTCTGTGTTGCCTCACTTTGAGTCTTTAGCCACTTAGAGTTTTTAGCTAAGTTGAGGTCGCTCCTCTCCATAATGGAAATACGTTTCGCATCATGTTTCTTAGTGCGGTCTCTCCACTTCTCATCGCCACGTTGGGTACCATCCCACTTCTTGTGGCCAGTCTTAATCTGTTTGATGACCTCTTTATAAAATGCTTTAGTTTCTTGACTTTCCTCTTTTTCAGCCATATGTTCCTACGCTAGCAAATTGTTGTCGTTATTATGGGCATTCTTTTCTTCTTCCATATTATTCAGAACTTGAATAATGTAGATTTTTCGTTCCCAGGGTACCATTTCATTTATATCTGATAAGGCATATCCATGATATTTGTGCAGGGCAAAGTTGGTCTTAAAATGATTAGCCAACGAATCATGAGATATGCATATTAGAAAAAACTTTGCAACCCACTGACTTCATAGTCAAATGGTTGACCGCACGTCACACACCTTTTTAAGTGTATTGTGTGCTTTAATGCTGGCATGCCAGTGAAGAACTCCTGCAACTTCATAAACTGGTCTGTCGACATTGAATCAATGAACTGTTCTTTTTCTTCTTTATCTGCATCACCAAAGGCATGGGTCTCACCATCCTTCGTGAATACAGTTTCAATGCAGTTTTCCAACAGTGCGAATGATGCTTCAGTTTCATTCATATCAGCATCGCCTAAGTTGGCGATCATTCTCATGGTTGGGTACCGCATGATCACACCGATATTTTTATCAAGCATGATCTTTTTGTCATGATCTTTATTGAATTGGACTTTGACTTCCTGCAGATTCAACTGCACTTCAGTCCTATCACATTCTTCTGAGTCAGGGTGAGGCAGAAGCAAATCAACTTTTGATCCAACTGACTCTGCCCTTAACTTTAGGAAAAGGAACTCAAGATCAAATGATGGGAGGTTCTCAGCATCGAAGTCTGTCTCCCCCTGTACGCACCTTTCCAATATTTGTTTTACTGCATCAGTCACTTCATTGGGTGTCCCACTTGCTGACTGCAACAGTAACTTTTCTTCTGCGACCAAAAAAGGTCTCAGTCTGATCTTTTGATCATTTGATGGTTGTCTCACCTCAAATGTTTTTACCGCTAGCATCGGTAAAGCCATAATATACTCCTAATTATATTTACTGTCGATTTCTTGCTTCAGACTCTTGTTGTTTGAGTATTGCTAAATCAGACAGCATGTTACCTTCAAAATTGAAATTTGTCTTGAACTCTTTGTTGGCTTGTGCACCACGTTCAGTCCAGTTGTTAAGAATATCTTTCCATCTATGCACAGCAAAGGTTACGCCAAAGGTGCTGACATTAGAGTCACTTTGACTTACTGCAACTTCTGCGATAGACTTTGGGAATGCGTTCTCAAGTTTAATTCCAACGACCTTACGTATTGGATTTGGCGTGGTGCCTCCAATCGATGAGTCAGTTGCATTAAGACCATTCCCAGCATTCATCAAACTTAGATAGACATCGCAACTATAATCATCAACATATGATACATATGAAGTTGTTGGGTTGACAATAATATCCATCCAGTTGTTGAAAAATGCCCAAGTGTTTCTTCCTTGTTTGTTATGCTCAACCAGGAATGTGCACGTGACATCAGAATACTGCACATTATATGCCATTGGTTTAGGTACTGATTGAGTAAACCTCTCCTTTGTAATAAGTGATTTGCCAGGAATACTTGCTGACTGGCATGCGACTGCTACGCCTGGAGAAGACTTATCAGCAATATCTGCCAACCTGACTGCTGATCCATTATGCACCTTTGCAAAGTCGATGTAGCAGGCAAACAGATTACTATACGCAAATCCATCTTTAAAATAACCTACAAATGAATCAATGTTATGTGCAGGTGTTATTGCTCTTGCCATTATTTATCCTTAAGCATGTCCTTGGAATCCTTATATACTTGTGCTGCAGATCCTTTCTGCCATCTTGCTACAGGGAGGTAAACTGCCACATCCCATTCATCTGCAGGTACCTGAACTGCGTAACCTACGTTACTAACCAAGTATTTTTTCACTGCTGGTTTCACTTGAGGTATTTTCCTAAGTTGATTCCAGTTCAATCGCAAAAAGGTATTTGAGTCCAACTCTGGTGAACTCTTATATTTAAATATTGCATCCATCAATGCTGCCCTGTGATATGGGGGCAGGTAGTGTAGATTTAATCCCATCAAGTGTGGTGGCTTGTAGTCAAAGAAAATAGTTACAGGGTACCTATCCCAATATGGAAGTGTTGCCTTATGCTTGGCATCATATTCATAAAAGAACATCTTACCATACACTGTCTTCTTGTCGGTAAACTGGACTTTGGAGTATCCACCTTTCTTGAATAAATCATTTGGTTTCATACCTGACATCCCACCAATGGCGGATGCCCTTGCTCCCCTAAATGTCTGCCTGGATAACTTACGACCCTGCTGAAATTTGGAGCGAAACCAGTCTTTTGCTTTTACTGATAGGTTCTTTGCCTTGCCCGTCCTTAGAGCATCTTTGAACTTATCCAGTATCGATTCATGTATGTCTTGTCTTTTTGTGGCCATTTAGTATTTTAAGTTAAGTCCAAGGTTTTTGATTAGATCTTTTTCTGTCCAGACCATCCAAACTAGTCCATGCCTGTCGCAGAAGTCTTTTGCTGCAATCCACTTGTTCTGGTTTATCTTATATCTTATCTGTTCTTTGATAAACCTACGTTTGGATTTGCCTTCCTTTGGTGGTCTGGTCTGTGCCAAAGGTTTAATTTCAACGAGGTATTTCTTTCCATTGGCATGTTCAAAGTATACGTCAGGAAAATAACGATGTTTTTGCCCTTTATGATCTAGGTAGGGTATAATTATTTCCTCGCTCGCCCATGAGACTATTTTGTTGCTTTGTTCAAAGAACTTGAACACCTCATATTCCCATGATGATCTATATGTAACTTTACTGGGGTCCCCGAGATACTTGTCAGGCACCTTCACCTTATATTTTCCACGGTATGCCACGATTTATTTAGGCTAAACTAAATATATTGATTAATCGAAAGGAGTTATTACATGGCAGGACAGGCTAGAACTGATACAGGATCAAACAATCGAGACATGACCTGGCCCAAGGGACTTGGCGATCAGAGGGAGGGTGAACCCAACTTCATATTATTTACAGCCAAAGAACGTGGGGTAGTGTCAGGCACTGGGACAGATGAAATACTGGGAACAGTTGCTTTACCAATACCGATTGGTGCTCTTGCATCAACTTACAAAGCTAATTATGAGAACCAAGCACTTGGATTATTAGGTGGTTTGGCATTTGATGCTGCTGAAAAGATGACTACGACCATGAGCAAACAGGGAGCAAACTTCTCAGATATGAGAGAATCACTGTCAGAGGATGTCAAGAAAAAGACTAATCAATCAGGTGATACTGGTGACCTTGGTACTGCGGCAATCGCATCATTGGGCGGAAACAGTGCCCTATCCAAGTTCAAAAACAATGTTATGGGGACAATCAAAAACCCATTCCAGTTTGTGTCCTATGCTGGTCCTGAGTTCAGATCATTTAATATGAACTGGACTTTGATTCCATCAAGTTCAGATGAAGCAGCGACGATACATAAAATAACAAAATTTTTCAAGAAGTGTGCAGTCCCATCTGTAGCAGGTTTTGGTGGTGCATCATTCTTTAAGATGCCACCATTTTTTGGCATTGAGATGAGGATATTTCGTTTTCAAGGTGGCCAAGTTGCTGCTGAGGATGGCATAGTCCATAGGTTTGCTAAGTCAGTTTTGACTACAGTTGACGTGGATTATAATGGAGTTGGAGCACTTGTGCCAACCTTTTTCCATGATGGTTATCCGACTGCTACTAAGTTAACACTTGGATTCCAAGAAACTTCCTTGATCTCAAGGGAGATGGTTGAGGAAGGTTACTGATGGCAAAAGCACATGAACCAGTTCCTTCTTCTCAATACTTTGCGCAGTTTCCAAAGGTTCAGTTTGATATTAATAAGACTCAGAAGTATAAATCAGTACCTGACCTAACTGTCACAGCAAAGTTTAGAAAAGAAGCACTTGATACAGTTAAGCAATACCAACCTTACTACATACCAGATGGTGAGCGACCTGACATAACCTCATTTAAGTTATATGGAGATGTCAGGTATGTTTGGGTGATAATGTTTGTCAACAATATACAAAATATCTATTCTGATTGGCCCAGGTCAAGCAATCGACTTGATGAGAGGATGACTAGAATATACGGAAGTCCTGCCACTGCCCAAGCAACCATCCATCACTATGAGGATGATAGAGGCAATGAGATAGACCGAGCAAAGTATATTCAGGATACAGATCAGAATCGGATCATTACTGCCTTTGACTTTGAGGTTGATGAGAATGAACAAAAACGAGAGATAATTTTACCACAGGCAGCATATCTACCAACACTGTTGTCAGACCTTTCACAAATATTTCAACCTACTTCATAATGGCAACTAAAAAGAATACACCTGGCGAGTTTTATATCACGGAACTCACTGTACAGAATTATCAAGGTTTGTTATTTGACATATCTGATAAGTGGGTGATGATTGATATATTTGAATCAATATATGATCCCACTGTTGAGTTTCAGGTAGTGATCAATGATGCTGTTGGCCTGCTTGAGACCATTCCATTTTTGGGTGAGGAGAAAATATTCTTCACTTTCCACACAGGTGATCAGCAGAAGTCTATTCGCAGAATATACAATGTCTTCAAACTGTCTGACATGAAAGATGGGACAGGTGTGCAGACCATATACAGACTTCATTGCGTCTCACCTGAGGCAATGCTGAATACTCGACTGCGAGTCTACAGTAACTATTCATTGACACGATATTCAGATATGGCCCAAGCCATATACAATGAGTATTTTCAGAGGGAACTCCAATCCTTATTCTCAAGACACTATGAGAAGGAGTTCAATATTGAGCCAACGGCAGGGCAATATACGATTGCATTCCCTGGTTCACGACCTTTTGAGGCAATGGAGATGTGTGCACGTAGGTCGACGACGGCAGTTGATCCAAGGAACATACCTGGAGCATTATTTTTCTTTTGGGAAACTTTGCATGGGTACTACTTTAGAAGTCTTGAGACCATCATGCTAAGAGCATCAAGGTTGAGGACAGAGGGTGTGCTTGATGAGATACCAAGGTACTTTGTTAGACCTAAAAATAGAGGTGGAGTTGAAGAGGAAGATTTTACAACTGTTGATTCTTTTGAGTATAGTAACTATTTTGACACACTAAGGGGTATGACTGATGGTATGTTTACCCGTAAGTTTCTTGGCCATAACCTATTTAACATGACTGTTGAAGAGACTGAATACCTCTATGATAGGGATGGGTTAAAGGAAGCACACATGAATGGACCCAGTATTTTGGCTTCTTCTAAATCAATGGGACTTGCTCCTGAGGGCACTGAACTAAAGGGTTCAAAGCATAATAAGTTTGCTCATGTTGAATACTATCCAGTTAGTGGTAGTGGTTACAGCACCACGTTTGTCAATAAGGCAGAGCATTGGAAAGTCCATAGAGGTTCGCAGATGGAGCAACTCAAATCTCTCAACCTTGAGGTACGTATACCAGGTGATGATAGAGTTGAGTCAGGGACAGTTATTTTACTCGACATCAAGTCCAAAATACCATTTGATGAGTCAAGCACAGAGAGTTTAAGGTCAGGGGCATTCATGGTGACAGGTGTACACCATCAGTTTTTTGGTGACACCTATTCAATGAAACTTGACCTCGCAAAAGATTCCTATGAGGGAAATCTGAATGACGTGTTCTTCAAACCAAATCCAAACCAGCAGATTGACCCTGAGACGCAGGTGCCTTTGTCACATAGTGAAGCCAAGACACCTTCAACGATACCAACAAGAAGCAAGGGTCGAGGCACAGATGATAATGACACAGATGAGAAAATGTATAAGATATTTTCATTCGCAAAGGATCAGGGTGATCCAGTTCCAACAGGACCACGTGCAAGGGAGGTTGAAGAGCGATGATGTATCCTAGTTTTAATTGGTGGACTGGCGTAGTTGAGAACAGACATGACCCTCTGAAGATGGGTCGTTGTAAGGTTAGGATTGTTGGTTATCATTCTCCAGATATGAGAAAGATGCCATCTGATTCACTACCATGGGCAGTCCCAATGATGCCTATCAACTCTGCTGCTCAGACTGGTGTTGGATGGTCTCCAACAGGTCCAGTTGAGGGCACTTGGGTTGTTGGTTTCTTTCGTGATGGGGAGGATGGTCAAGAACCTGTAATGATGGGAACACTCCCAGGTATACCTCGGCAGGGTGGCTCAAAACAAGGTGGCCCATTCAAGGACAATCGATGGCGTAACGTCGAGTCAATGTATGAGGCGACTGGTGACCCTGATAATCCAATAGCAAAGAACACAAAGACAGGTAATCCTGACTTGGATGGGGCAATACCAAAACGACCTGCTTCACTATTATACATTGAAGAAGGTACTCCCATTGATTCAGCAGGAACAATGTTCCAGTTAAAGAATGAGATTGTTTCATGGGACTTTGATCCAACTCCATATCCAAGTGGTAGACTGATCAATGTGCCAACAATGCCAAGAGTGAGTTTGGGTTACGATGATGCTCGGGCAGCACACGGGTTTAAACAAGATCCCAACTATTCAACCAAGTTAAAGGATGTATCCAACCTTGAAAAGTCTCAAGTATATCTAAAAGAGACTACAAGACAGTCACTTGGTTCATTTCAAACTGCACGTTCAACCTCACTTGCTGCTCAGAATGTACCACTAAGTTTCCAAGAGCCAAAGAGTTTCTATAAAGCAAAGTATCCATACAATCATGCAAGGGAAAGCGAATCAGGACACTTGGTTGAGGTTGATGATACACCAAAGTCTGAACGTATGTCTTGGCAACATCGGATGGGGACATTTACAGAGTTTGGTCCCAATGGTTATAGGTTTAACAGAACACATGGAGATCAGTACGACACCACGGTGGGGGATAACTATGAGGGCACGTTAGGAATCAAGGCAGTCACTGCAAGAGGTATCCACATGGCTGCGACGACGTCAGAGATTGTGATGAAAGGTCTTGGATCTGCTGAGGTAAATATTGAAACCAACACTGGTAACATGAATCTTTTCTCAGGTGGTTTCGTAAAGTTGAGTTCAAAAAGGGGCATGATCATAGACAGTGATGGTGGAGACAACGGCATCATACAATTTAGAACCAAAGAGTTGGATGTCCTGGCGACTGGTAATTCAAGGATTGAGACCTCAAAGGCATTTGATGTTCAAGGCAATACTATCAAGATGAAGGCATCATCCAAAATGGAATTTTCCTCAATGGGTAACCTTAATCTTGCTCCTAAGTTTGGCTTCATGGTCAAAGGTGGTTACAGTAAAGAGTTTTATACCAATGAGTTTATTGGTACAGGCAGACTGCCTTTCACAGACTGGACTGGTAAAGAGATTGAGACCATGATGGGCAATATTGCTCTCAAGGTGAATACTGCGAACCCAAAACTTGGTGCGATTGAGTTGATGGTCAAAACTGCTCCCATACCTGAGGGTATCGACCTCCCAACCAACGTCATGGGTATGACTTATCTAAAATTAAACCCACTTGGAACGCAGGGCATATTGATGGGTTCACCAACTTACATCTCAAGGGGAACTCCTGCGACACCAACACCTTTGATCTCAGATGATGGGATTATTAATACGTATACAGCCAAGGCAGTGACAATAGTCAAGTCAGGGGCAGTTACGATGTTGGACGCACCCTTCCATTTTATTGGAGGTATTGGTATTGAACCAGCAGTTTTAGGTTTACAGTTTGCGACAGAATACGCATCACACATGCACTTGACGCCATCAGGACCAAGTAGTCCTCCGACGACCGCAGCGAAGATCATGGCATGTTTAAGTAAGAAAATTTTCTTGGCAGGATAATATGGCACTAATACCAGCACAGATGCAAGCATCATGGGCACCTTTGAATGCCCCAAGTACAAGTGGGAGTTTGACTGCTGAAATCATAATGACAGGATTTCAGGGGTATGCTATGGCAGCACAGAACTCAATGGGATTCCCTGTTACTGCTATGCCAGGATTCTCAGCAGGTAAGGCACAACTCAAGGCAGCAATGGCTGCACCAATACCATCAGGTGCTTTGCTTGCCGCAACAATCACTGGGGCAATATCAACTGCATGGGGTTCAGTGATGACTCAGTTTCAGACGAGTCCAGTGATACATGTGCCACCAAGTTTACAAGGACAGTTAGCAGGGGCACTCGCAGCACCAATCCCTGCAGGAGCACTTTTCATTAATGCGTTGATGAATGCAATTCACACGTATGTATCGACCAGCAATATCATTGGAGTGATACCGGGATCTCCACCTGTTCCATTTGCTGGGCCACCATTATAAGAAATATTATGGAAAAGAAACATCGACAAGTCTACAAGGAACACTACGGTGATATACCACCAAACTGTGATATTCACCATTTGATTCCTACATACAAGTGTAAACAGATTGGGATTGATCCAAACTTTCCTGAAAACCTGATTGCTGTTACACGGGAAGAACATATTGCTATTCACCTTGACAGATATTTTAGGAAAGGGAACAAGAAAGACCTCAAAGCATGGAGAATTTTAAAGGCAGCAAAGAATATTTTTGAGGGTGGTGAATATATGCGTGAGTGGTATCAGACAGAAGCAGGTGAAAAGAATAGAGCAAAAAAGGCAGTTGATTTAGGAAAGAGAAATAAGGTGATGAAGTTTTTTGGTGAAGATAACGCAATGAATAAGCCAGGAGTTCGAGAGTCACACGCAAAAGGACAGGCAAAGGTTGATTGGGTAGCAGTTGGATTAAAAAATAAGGAAACAGAGGGTTGGGCGAAATCGCAAGATGATCTAAACCAAAGATTGAAAGAAGATAATCCAAACAAAATACTGGTTGAATGTCTCACTTGTAACAAAACAGGGGCAGCACCAGGTATGAAAAGGTGGCATAAAAATCACGAAATAAGAGTTATTTAATATGGGTGTATTTAAACAAGACGAAGCAAATAAGGCAGACAAGGCACTGATTGATGGACCAGCAATGTTGGTTGATTCAAGACAACGTGTGCTTTCAGATATTATGGTCACAGAGGAGTTGTTCTCAGAACCAACTTACGAAACTTCTGTATCAGCACCACTATCATATCGTAAACCTTATGACTCAGCAGACTTTACTTGGGGCAGTGACCCTGAGAACTTGTCTTTCAGTTCATCAACTTATGGAACTGGAGTAACGACGCAAGCAAAGGCATTGACGGCACTGGGTAAAAAACTGACAGTGTTGCATGGTTATCACCAGGATCAGTCTTTGTACTTTGAGTATGGCAACATTATTGAGATGACTACGCCACCTGACCTTTACCTCTCAAATCTGTTTGAGGTTTCAGTTCAGATAGTTGACCTGGATCAGAATCAAGAGATCATTTTGAGTAATGATGTTGATTCCACAATGAACATAGATGGTAATACTTTTTCAACCTATGTAGGGAATTATTACCTCGCACAAAAATATGAGACAGGTGAACTGTACAACCTTGATGATGACCTTACAGTTTATACAGTTCCAGCACCTTATCTTCCCAAAAATGTGGTCAATGGTGAACCAGTTCAACAAGGGACTGATCCAAATGATCCTGCTGCATTGACTGACACAAGGTTTGATTTCTATCAATCAAATAGTGGTATCACTGTGATGGATGTTTATGTACCTGAGCAGTATTGGGAAACTCAGTTGAACTCTGTATCAAACAATCTTTCATTTATCGCATCTGAGACACTGCTCTCAAAAAATCATACCATGACCGTAAGTGAAGTTGGTGGAATGAATGTTGAGACAATGACAGTCAACCTTAATTCTATTGGCTTATCAAACACGACTGATGGTGTTGCTTTTCAGCCAGGTGATTACGTCAAGGGCATCTCATCAGGTGCTTTTGGTTATATTGGTGGCAATGAGAAGAAGTTTAGATGGTCAAGAGAGGGTGAAGGTGTCTTTATATCAAACACTGAGACAATCGATGGTTATGATCAAGATGCATGGTCACAGCAATATGCGACAATGAACTGTATTAGTTATTTGTCACCAGACCCAGGTGGTGAGTATCCAGGCAAACTTATTTTATATAACTCTCTTGCCAATGGTTGCTCCAACACACTGACGGGTGCTACACAAAATACGACCAATACTGAGCATACAACCTTTCCACCAATACTTGGAAAAACTTTAGTGTTGAGGAGGCATACTGCACATGATGCGAATACACCTGAGCATACCAATGCCCTGCTTGGAATTGTAAGTGGACGAGGTATGCAAATCAACTATGATTGGTATACAGGAAACAACAGGCATGATAATGCAGACAACACTGTAAGTACATTTACAACATCATATGATAGCATTACCAAAATGAATCAGACTGATTGGGAGGCATATTTGGGTTGGTTCTCAAACACCCAGAATGAGATTACAAGGTCAGCAAAACGTAATGAGTATGTTTCATCTCAGGCAAATACAGGTTCAGGTGATGCAACCTACTCATCAAATCGAAGTACGGTAAGAGACACAGAACACTATCACAGATTAGAATATAATCCATTTTATCCAAGGGCAGATGACCTGCCTGATGCAAGTGCTCCTTATGCGGGCAACTTTGTATATTGGGATGGCACACTTAACAAGGACTCAAATGGTGCACCTCAAGGTGGAATCGCCTTTGCTGTTCATAGTGAGTTGAGATGGAGGGGGTTACCAAACCCATTTCTCAGTGGTTATGATTATGCAAATGCTTATCACCAAACCACACATAAGTTAGTGCCAGGATATTTAAACTCAGGTAATGCCAATGATGAGGTCACGACTCTCAATGAGATTTATAATCTAAGAGCACCCAACGCACTTGATGCAGGATTCTCAAGACTGGTTGAGGGCAGAGATGATGGCAACCAATCAGCAGGTGCAGGTCAAGCATTAAATGATTCATGGAAGTGGGTAACTGATGGTGATTTTGTTACAACATCATCCATTGGACCAGGGCAAACAGTCAATGGTGTCTCAACTTTATTCTTTGATGCGACTGCTGATTCATTTGTGATTCCAGGTTCAACAAGTAGTGGGAACTCAACCTATACACCGTATAGGAATGCAGATATTTACAATCCTGCAGACCCTGCTGCGGGACTGGTTGTTGAGGATCATCATGCTACTATCTCAAATCCAAGCACCATATGGTCAAGAAATCATACAGCAAATATAAGTCCAGCAACAGGTGAGAACTCAGGTTGTGGTGGTAAGAATTATGAGGCAGGTACTTACTATAAAATATCAAATGGTAAAGTGTTTGTAGTGACTGCTGCCCATAATGGAGTAACGCCAGTTACGCAGACAACCAATGATGCAACCACAGGTATTTCAACGACTATTACTTTATATTACAGACATTTTCTTAAGTTTACACAACAGGAATATCAAACTGACTTAAATATAATATACAGGTATCTCCAGTCAAATGACTTTACTGCTTTCAGGGCAATGAGGGATAGACTGGTCAACCCTGACTCAACTGCGAATACTTCAGCAGGTGATCCATATTCACTGGTGGGGTTTGTTGATCCTTTTTACGAGGACTATCAACCAAATCAGGTAAACACGCAGTCAGGTGAGGCATTGTATCTACATGGCCCATCAAAGAACACTTTACAAAACAAAGATGCAGCATTTGGAATGTATGTTGTTTGGCTATATGAGAGGATGGATGATTTAAGAGTCGCCCATCAAAATTATAGGAATGGGTATACAGCATCAACCTCTGCGCAAACAGTAACAATGCCTTGGACAAACCAAGATTGGTATGAAGCATTATACCGTTTTAAATTTGTCTTGGGAGAATACATCAATAGTTTACGTTCAAGAATCGGATATCCAATCGACAACTCATCAGGCATCAACTGGAATGGTGGTGCTGGATTTAGTGCTGAGGGGTATTCACAAATTATGTATAACACCATAGAAGTCCTATTAGGGGATGATACGGGAACAATACCAAAGGTACAAAGTGCGCTTAAAAATATCGGCAGCATCTACGACGATGTTATCAAAAACCGTAAAAAGTACCGAACCTTCGCCGAGAACTGATGAAGGTAAGGCACCAACGACTGATTGGCATAAACCAGATTGGTCAATGCATAGAAAACATGCAGAAGAGTTGCATGAATTTTATGACAGGATTCAGAAACTAAAAACCCAGGTCGAAGAGACCAAGGAAGATATTTACAATGGCAGAAAACTGGCAGAGTCTGAACTTAGGGCAGGGGAACACCAAGGCAATTAAATCCTTTTTGAAGGATATTGACAATGTTGTTAAGGTAGTTAAAACACTTGCGCAGTTAGCGCATGGCAACATTGCTTTCCTTCAGATGTTACTTAAAGGTTTGTCCAACCCTTTGTTTATTGCTATCCAAATTTTAGCACAGGCAATCGAAGATTACGTCAACTCATTGTTTGGCACAGGTCTATGGTACATGATCATTGACCCAACCAATGTTGATTTGAAACGTATTGCCAAGCAAGCAGAGGGAGCAAAGTTCAACTATCCTGGTTTGCTTCTCAATGACATCATGTCTGATAACTTTGAGGATACCTTATCATTTGAGGTTCTTCAGATGGTGCTTGGAGTTGGTCCTGCTCAAATTGATTCGCAAAAGGTTCGTGATGCTGAATCAGATACAAGACCTGAATATGTTGCAGAACAGCAGTTGAGACCTTATGAACTTGAGTCCATGGAGTTTGTCAAGCAACGTCAATCGACGATGCAAAAGCAGATGGGTCCTGAAGAGAAGAAAATATTAAGACTCCGATTCCTGTATAACAGAATTAAAGAGAATACTTTTCTTACTTACTATTTTATCACAGTGTATGGTGAGGCAGCAAAGAGTATTGTAAATCAGGTATCACAGTTAGCAGGTCCAAATGCACGCACCATGGCAGATGGAACTGAGGATAATGTTATAGGTAGTACGGCAAGGATGGTGAGATTCCTAAGTGATGCTGGTATGGCATACGTAGGTAAAAAGGCATCTGTCCTTGGTTTGGTATCAATGACACCACAAGATGTCCTTGCTGCTATGGCAACTGCTGTTGATGACCCAGGTGACTTCAATCGACCTGGTGCTCCAAACTTTATCCTTCATACATCAAAAGATCAAGAGGGCAGAAAAGAAACTCTGCTGAAGAATCCTGAAAAATGGTATTATGCCAAAAACCAACTGTTACAGTTTGAGGCGATTTTATCTAACGCCAAAACCTCGACGCAGGTTGATGTCAACCTTGTTAGTAGTTTAGAATCAAAAATATCTGGACTCAAGAGTGACATTACCAACATTGAGAAGGAAACCATTACTTCCTATGGCAAACTCAACAAGCCAAAAAAGGACTTGTATGGTAGACCAAGGATGATGGGATTCGACAATACACCTGCTTCATCTGACCCTTTCCAAGACAATGATGGGGCATTCCCAATGTCTGACTATGAGGGTTCATTGAGCCAAGAGTTGGACTCAGGTTTTACAAAATACAGTGGGATCATTTTTATGATTGGTGCTCCCAGACTTGATGGCATACCTATTGGCATATTTGAGATGCTGGGTTACATATTTGGAGGAGGTTTCAACTCAGTTTTTGCTGATGCGATATCAAGAGTTACAAATGCCTTTAGTGCTCATACGAGACAAAAAACAGTCCAAATTAGAAATGTCTGTATGGTCAAACAGGCCAAACCTCCAAGTGAGGCAAGTCAGTCTGATCCAACAGTTCCAAAACAGAAGGTTCAAGAGACTCATTACAGGATTAGGAAGGGCACACTGCTCATAGGTGAGCAAAGTAAAAATACCATGATTGTCCTTGAGAATCAAAAGACAGAACGTGAGGTCTTGACTGCGATTGACGACAAGGGTAATAAGTATAATCCATACGCAGTCCTAACTGCTGCTGGTCAGAACATGGAACGAAGGGTCAATTCAGATACCCAAAGTTCATTCAACCTGCCTGGTACTGGAACATCAACGACTGACTTTACTGCTGCAGATGTCCAACCTGTTTATAGTGCTCAAAAACTTTTGATTGCACCTTATGATAACTCAGCAGGTAGAGGTCAATATGATCCAGTCAATGGGAAAGCATTCCAAGATGGTGAGTTGGTCTACGTGGCATATGAAGAGAATGATGGCACCATAGATATTGATAGGTCAGTTGCAGGTCAAAATACGATGTCAGTCGTTTGTGGCAACTTCCAAGCAGAATTTCAAACTCCAATGGAGTATAACTTCCCACCATCCAAGGCACCTGACTTCAATGGTAAGATAACACTGGCTGAGATGATGCCTGACTTTGCTTATGCATTGAGATCCGCAGCACTTGGTTTTGCTAACATGCTGAGAGGTTTTGTAGCAGGTGGAGGTAGTGCTGTCGATGAGATCATGGAGATGTTAGAAAATCTTATCAAGTACCTCACTGAGTTAGCTAATGCTATACTTAGATTCTTGGCATGGTTTGAGGCACTAGCGACTTTGAGTGATGCAGGGATATACGCAGTCACATTTACTGCCAATGGTAAGGATGGACTCAAAAAGAAACTTAAAGAACTTGGGACTGTACCAAGTGCGCCATCAAGAAGTTTAAAGTATACCAGTGCTGTTCTGTTGTTGGGTGCTGAGGCAGATACCGCCAAGTTCATTAACTTTCTCAATACCAACCAAGCATTTAAGAACTGGGAAGCAGCGAGAGATAAGTTTGCTTCCAAACTTGAGGAGGCATTGGCAAGGTTTCAAGAGGATGCGGCGAAAGAGTTTGCTGAGGTGATGAGAAGGTCAGGGCACTTTGAGAGCCAGTTCAAAGATGATTATGAACGTAACACAGATAGTGATACAAGTGGACAAAAATTCCCATCTGATCTGCCTGGGACATTGGTGACAGGACCCAACTTTGAGGTTGGTGCTGACTCCAAGTTTGATAATGGTGGGGCAGGATACGCAGCAGAGTTGGCTGCGGAGAACGCAGCATTTGGTGATATGTTGAACCAGATACCAGCCACCGCCAATGCAGGGTACTTTGGATTTAGTGGACAAGAGATGCTTGACTCAACTTATGACATCAAGTTCTTTTGGAAGATATCAATTGAGCGATTGACAGCACAAGAGGAATTTTCACAAAACATTGTTGGTTACAGACTTTATTGGGCCACCTCATCCCTTGATGCAACTGAGAACTTGCAGTTCAGCAGAGATGTTGAGATATATACTTTTGACGATAATGATTTTACAAAGGGAGTTGATATTGATACTCCACTTGAGATCGAGATACAGGTTGGCCAAGGCACTATACCAACTGGCACAACTCACCTTGTCTTGGTATCAGTTGCAGGAGTTACAGACAAGTTAGGAAATCAAACAAGATATATTGATGTTGAGTCATTGGAACTTCATGCGATACCTATCAGCACAGGACTTCCACTAGCACCTGAAGTTATTGTCAATGAAACTGCTTCATCCCTATCACTGGAAGAATTATACATAACCAGACTTGAGTTTGAGATAGAAGACTTAGATAACACTGGTGATGATGAACAATCAACTGTCTTGGGTTATAGAATCTTTTTTGCTGATAGCAGTCTCAAGCAGATTGATACCAAACCATTTAAGTCCATTCCCAAACCTGCAAGTGGAGGCAATGTTACAGTTGTCCTTGAGGACGTGGAGTTGAAGAGTGCAACCTTTGCTGAATGGGATCAGTTGTTGATATTCTCAGAAAATCAGAATGGTTACTCACCACCCGTATATTTTCCTCTCAACAGAATCACTGCTGCACTCGACAAAGCACAACAAGCAGTATTTACTGATGTTGAAAGCACGAGGGGTAATATTGGTGGCAACATTGCTATCACTCCTGGTACTCATACTTCAATCAATGGTATTGATACTACTTACAGAGTTTTCTTTGGAACAAGGAATCCAACAACCAATGTCATATCTCAGATTGGCACCCAAGTTGGGACTGATATAAGTTTCAGAGGGATTGATGGGACTGGTAGGTTAAACTCAACTGTTCCTACGCAAGCAATACCTGATACTGCCACACACTTTATGGTCTTTACATCACTGCAGAAGTTTGCTGTTCCAGGACAAACAGTAATGATGCGTGAATCATTAAATATAAACATTAATGACCTCGGCGACGTCCCTGCTTTCCAACCCACATCACTGATATTTAATGATACTGACTCTACACTGGGAACAGTAACAGGAACTTTTACGATTGGACCAGCAGGTGATGAACAGTTGATTGACAACTACATCGTCTACTTTGGTGATAACTCATTCAGACGAGTTGATGCGACAGGCAAATCAGGGAATGGTCAAGCATTCCTTACCAATGCAACACAGGATGCTAATGGATGTATAATCACTGTTGAGGATGCTAACCATGGAGCAGTTGCAGGTGATTATGTTCTGTTCAATGCCGTAGGAGGCATGGCAGAGTTAAATGGTAATAAGTATTATATCTCACCAAATGGGACTGAGATAGCATTGTTTACTGATGCCAATATGAATAACCCACTTGACTCAAGTGCGTTTACACCATACACGAGTGGAGGTTCCTTTTTCCATGACGTGAATAACATCAATGACGATGATGTTGTTGAGTTAAACAGGGCAATAACGGCAGTCCCTGTACCAGATACTGCCGCATATTACATGGTCTTTTCTAAAAATGGATTTGGTGAAAGTCGCCAGTATGCCTATGATGTTGTGGTTGATCCACAGTATCCGAATGAACCTGGCGAGATCGTAGAAATCGATAAATCGATCGTTAAGGTATTAGAGATCAACTAAATAAACTATGCCTTTACAACCACCAAAATCGTTTTCGGATATCGATATGTCCTTGACTGCTAATCCAGTCACTGGGGACATTGCTGAACTCGAAAATGAGAAGGCAGTGGGTCAGAGCATACGAAACATTCTTGCCACAGGCAAGTATGAGAGAGTATTCAGACCTGACCTTGGAGCAGACTTGAAGTCGCTCCTGTTTGAGCCAATGAATCCTCTGACTGAACAGAGGATGAGGACTCAGATTGAGCTAGCAATAGCTAATCAGGAACCACGTGTTTCGGTTCAAGAGATTAGAATAACTGCTGATTATGATAGAAATGCATATGACCTATTTTTGGTATGCATAGTGAAGGACACAACTCAAGAGATTGTGGTAACACAAACATTGCAGAGAGGTAGGTAATGGCGGTCAATACGGCACTCCAAGTATCTGAGTTAGACTTTGATGGAATCAAAGGTAACATAATCAATTTCATCAAGTCCAAAAATCAGTTTGCAGACTTTGACTTTGAGGGATCAAATCTGAATCTGATGGCCGACATGTTGGCATACAACACGTTTTATAATTCATACTACGTGAACCAACTTGCCAATGAATCATTTTTACAATCTGCACAGTTAAGAAATAATGTTGTCTCAAAGGCCAAAGCGATCGGCTATACACCAAGATCTGCCGTAGCACCAATGGCCATAGTCGACCTTTTAATTACTCCAGACATTCCTACAGCAGCACCACTTGTTATAGAAGAATATACTGAATTTACTACAAAGGTCAATGAGCAGGAATATTTCTTTGTTACCACAGAAGCCATAACTGTTAAGCCAAACCGACAAGGTGACTACTTAGCAGAGGGTGTAGAGTTGCGGGAAGGTACTCCGATACGTCACACCTATGTGAATGATGAAACGGATGCTGATCAAAAATTCCTAGTCAAGAATCCGAGTGCTGATGTCGGCACCTTGGACGTAGTCATACAATCAAGTCAATCTGACGATACTTCTGTAGTATGGTCCAAAGCAAATAACGTAACGGAGATCTTCCCTACAACCAACTGTTACTTTTTAGATGAGGTGGATGAAGGCAGGTTTGAGGTCACGTTTGGTAATGGATCACTTGGCAGGAAAATACAAGACGGCAATGTTATCCTTCTTGATTATATTTCAACTCAGGGGGAAGGGTCAAATAAAGCATTTGACTTTGTTCCCACAGGACGAGTTGCAGGTCAACTCCAGTGTGAGGTTACAACAGTACAGGCAGCATCAGGTGGTAAAGCGAAGGAGACAATCAGTGAGATTAAGTTTAATGCTCCCAAGTATTTTGCTGCTCAGGGCAGACTTGTAACACTGGAGGACTACCTGACGTATACACGTGCGTTGGTAACAAACCTTGACTCCATAGCAGGGTGGGGTGGAGAAGATAATGATCCCAAAAGGTATGGTGAGGTCTTTATCTCGGTCAAACCAATGAACCGAGCATTTTATTCTAATGTTGAGAAAAAGTCTATTGCAAGGCAACTCAAGGAACGTAACCTTGTGACTGTTAGGATAAATGTCATTGACCCAGACTATACATTCATTGAGATGAATATTGATATTTACTATAATCCTGAGTTTACACCTTTACCACAAGAGACCCTTGCTGCGAATATCGCAACATACATCAAAGGTTTCAGCAAAGATACTTTATTATTGTTTGAGAAAAACTTTAGATTTTCAAATCTTATATCTGAGATTGATAAGATAGACAAATCAATCAGAAACAACTTGACTGCGGTTAGGATGAGAAAGTCCTTTATCCCATCGATTGTCTCTGAGAACAACTTGATTCTAAAGACAAACAATACTTTTTACTTACCCAATGATAGTTACATTGGTACCCTGACCTCATCCATGTTTACTCATAACAATGATGCTGGATCAGAGGTCGCCAACTGCCAGTTTGAGGATATCCACTTTGAAGGATCAACAACGGGTCGACTGAGAATCATCCAAGTAAACTCCTTGACACAGGTGAAGACAGTCGTTCAGTCAAATGCTGGTAGAGTCTACTACAATGAGGGTAAGATTGAGATATTAGGGTTCAACCCTCTTTCATATGATAATGATAAACTGGATATATTCATAAGACCTGCCATTAATGATATCACCCCAGTGCGTGACCAAATCCTTGCTATACTTGATGAGGATATAAAAATAACTATGCATGGAGTCGTTGACCGAGATGGAAATGACTCAACAAGAAATTTAAGTACGGTCACCTCAGCACAAAATAACGGATGATGAATGGCACTGTTACATGATATAAATGTATCAAGTTTAATTAAAGAACAGTTACCTGAGTTTGTCAAGTCAAACCCATCTCAGAACTTCAAAGAGTTCCTTGAGGCATATTATGAGTGGCTTGAACTCGTACAGGTAGACTTAGACCGAGATGTATCTGAACTTTTTTACAAGGATCAGATATGTTATGGTGACCGCAGTGGTGCGCAAGCACTTATTGTTTCTATACCTACCACAAATCGGATGTATGTCCGATACCTTACCCAGCAAAAGTTTCTACAAGACGAGAGGTTATTCACTGAAGGTCTATCTTGGGATGATCTGGTTGAAGAGCATGCCAATAGGTTTGATGAGGATTTTTGGTCCAAGTCTCCAGGCACAGATTATACTGCAGGCATAACGGGTGTTTTTTACAATGCCATCCTTGCTACGAGTTATATGCTCAACCTGCAGGACATCGATACAACTGACCTGGATATATTCCAAGAGACTTACCGTGATACACTTCTTGCTGAGTTTCCTGAACTAGAGGAAAAACGATTCGTAAATGAACGGCAACTTGCCAAAATGATTCGGTCTTTCAACAACCGTAAGGGTGTTGATAAAACGATCAAGTTTTTATTTAAGTTGGTGTATGGTGAAGACATAGATGTTTTCTTCCCAAATATCATGATGCTCAGAACATCAGATGGAAAATGGGATCAGCCAATCGTAACCTTCCTTGGGAACATACCTACACATTATACACTGGCTGACTTTGTCGGCATGCGTATCAGGGGTAAGACCTCCAATGTTGAAGCACTTGTCATTAACTCCTATAAAAACCAACTGACGTCAAAGGAAGTAAACGTCCTTGTGTTGGAAGGTTTACCTGATTGGGTTGATGAGACTTCACCTGGTATTCCAGGCAACCCAACCATCAATGAGTTTATTGTAGGTGAAGAGATTGAGGTGCTTCCTGCAACCTTTA
>Ga0098041_1000255_pt1 | contig 21715 bp, 24 predicted proteins | sample 8_EtaG_FD_77066 | JGI IMG/M metagenome (GOLD analysis project Ga0098041, IMG submission 77066) | Marine viral communities from the Subarctic Pacific Ocean - 8_ETSP_OMZ_AT15162 metaG | ecosystem: Environmental > Aquatic > Marine > Oceanic | place: Pacific Ocean | collected 2015-01-08
ATATAAACTTAAAAACGACTATGGGAAATAAGGCACGAAATGCTGGTAAAAAACAATCTAAAACTTGTAATAAATTAGCAAATAGTAGGTCTGTTAGAATGAATGGTAAGGGTTTAAAAATAGTTGTTTGTAGAGATACACCATTAGGAAATTATATTAAGGAAGAACGAATTAAGGAAATGTCTAAAAAACATCATCTTACACATAGAACAGATATAACAAATTATATTACTGCTTAATATTATTTAAATATTCTCTTATTAAATTATTTAATTTTATTTTATTTCTCTCTAAAATTTTTTTTTCTTCTTTTAAATCTTGTTTATCATATCCACAATTATATTTAGTAGTTTGAACTAATTTTTCTTTATTATTATAATCTTCTATTTGTCTTCTTATTATTTCACTAAATTCATTAATTCTATTTATCATAATATATATATATACATTTATTTATAAATCTTTAAGTATAAGAATATATGTATATTTTTACAATTAAATAAAACTAAATTTTGTTGTAGTAGATTTTATCATATCCATAGGTATATCCCATTCTTCTATTTCATTCCAAGAAAACATACCTATATTTATTTTATGTTTATATTTCATTATATTATAGAATAAATTATTTATATATTTTTCTTCAAGTCCATTATACATTAATTTTTTTTTTACTTTTTTCATAGTTTGATTATCATTAACAATACTATATAAAAATAGACATTCAAATTGACCTTCATTATAATTTAAAAATTGTTCTTCATCATAATCTTTTAAGTATGATTTGAATTTTTTAAACTCTTTTTTTAATATTATCCAAAAGTCATTATCTATTAATATATCCATATTATTTTATACATTTATTTTTTTAAATTAGTTTAGTCTGTTTAAGAATTAGCAGTTAATACACCAGTCATACCATCAAGGACATATACTACATCGTGTATAACATATAAATCACATAGAACAGCACCTGAATTTTGAATACCACCTGCTCCTGTTTGTGCGTGGAATACTAATGGTAATCCTTGTCCTGCTAAATTTTTACCAGCAAAAGCAGCATTATAACTTTCAAGGTCAAGACTGAATAATGCTTTACCTCCTTCTTTTGAAGTATTTTCAGCATCAATTAAATATGTTTCTTTTGGGTCGGCATTATGTCTTTCGTCAATAGAACAAATACCTCTTAAATCACTTGAATAATGACCTAATGCTAATTGCTGATTAGCAAGAATTTCACCAGCATCTTTTCCATTAGCAGTTGTTTCTACTTTAATTCTCTGTGCTGGAATACGCATTCCACCTACTGAATAGTTATATTCTGTAATATCACAATTCATAAAACCACTAACACTATTAGCAAGGGAACTTGTAATAGCAGTATTAAGACGAAGAGCATTTACTAATGATTTAACAGACCTTTTACGAGTAGAGAAGGTTAATGTATTTTCACCAGTTGTTCCATTAGGGATTGCTTGTTGAGAGTTCTGTGCTCCTACTGAATGTATTTGGATTGGAACACCTGACGACATAGCAGAACGGAACATAGCAGAAAACTCTGGACCAGGTTTTAAAATTGGTAAATGTAATTCAAATTCACTACAAGTATAAGTAGCAGCATCAGTTCCTGAATTAGATAAGAAAGCAGTAGTATTTTGTGCTAATGTTAAGGAAATGTAGGTCAAACCTTGCGTGTATCCTAACGGCATAAATCTATCAGCGTTGAAGAAAGCAGATTGAGGACGATGAGTAATAACACGACTTTCAGCATTAGTAATTGAGGTTAAACCAACACCAGTTAAATCAGCAGTTCCAGTTGCTACTTTCTCTGCTTTACCAGGTCGTTTAGAAGCACCTTCGTATAAATGATGTATAGTAGAAACTACATCAACATTTTTATTAGCATTCATCGCAGCATAGAATGCGTTATAATGTATTACTTCTTCAAGTAAAGCACCTGTTCCACCAATTACTCTCCAATTATCAATTACAGCAGCACCTCCAACAAGAGGGTCAAGGAATACAGGGGCAGCACCTGTATTATTTATTTTGTATTTAAGGTATGCTCGTTTTAAATCAACAAAGCAATCTTGGGGAACATTTAATCCTATGCGAACTTCTTGGTTTTCGCTAAATGTAGAACCATTCATTGGAATTGCTGTTGTATAAGACATTTCCATATCAGGACTTGGTAATCCTGGAACTTCGCTTAATCGCATCTCAATAGGGGTCGTTGAATTATCTTCCATCTATATATTACTAAAATAAAAAAAAAATATAAATAAAATTAAATTAAATTTAATTAAAATTAATTAATAAATTAAATTTAATTAATAAATTAATTAAATAATTAATTCTTTTTTATTATTATCAAAATTAAATGAGGGGTCATCAGGAAAATATAATTCTATTTTTATATTATAACTTTTATTATTAGTTAAAGCATCTGCTAATAATGTTCCATCTTGGTCTGTTAATTGTAAATTTAATTGACCTTTAAATATATTTCCCATTACAACATATCCATTATCATAATCTACATTAGAATATAAATATAAACTATTAAAATCTGTTGCGTGTTCTCTTCCAGTTGGTATTACACCTAATATATTAGAAGAACCTAAATTATGATGATTATTTGCTGTTAAGGGTGAAGTTTCAAATGTATTAGGAAATAATGTTCCTCCTACTCTTAATTGTATTGTAGTTGTAGTTCCTATATTAGCATTATTAGGTGCTATATCCATAGCAAAATAACATAATCTTACATAACAATATGCTTGGTTTTCTATATATTGTCTATTAGGAGCAGATTGTAAAATACTATCCATATTAAAATTTATATTTTTACAATTAGCATTACCAGTATTATTATCATCACTATTAATATACAAATAATAATAATTTTGTATTGACTTCATTATATATATATATAATATTTTATTATACTTTTATTTCATTTAATTTTTTATTTATAAAATTATTTAATTCTGTTTGTTCTTGATGGTCTTGTAAAATTTTTGCTTGTCGTTCTTCTACTTGTCTTCTTAATTGTTTTTCTAATGTATGGTGATATTCTCTTATTGTATCGTGAGTATGATGTGATTTAAAAAATGTTATTTTTAAATTTATTTCCCAATCAGCATTTTCAAAATTAACTGCTTCTGTTTCATTTTGGTAAGTGATATTAATATCTATACTATTTATTTGCTTCTGTGTTAATTCACAAATAAACTCTGTTGGAGGTTCAAAATTAAAAAAACTATTTCTACTTAATACTACTGGAATTTGTGCTATAATATTACTAAACTTCCCTGAACTACTTTCCATAACTTTATTATTGGATAAATTAGGTAATCTAACATATATACTATTTCTTGTATCAGTTATATCTACTGCCCTATCACTTGTTATTCCATCAGTAGTTGTTATACTTATTATTTGACTTTTAAATCCTAAAAATCTTCTACAACTATTTTCTATTGTAAAATCAAATGTAGTATTTTTTATTGTAGGATTACTATTTTTTATATTAAGTGTATTATTTATTTCATCATAAGTAAATGTATATGTTAATGTATTAGTTGAATTTGCTTCTAATAATTCTTTTACCTTACTACTTAATTCTAATATATCATAAGAACCACTTGGTATAGTTATTTCTTTATAAGAAGCATCACCAGTTTCCTTAAATTTTATTTTATTATTTGAATTATTATTAGATAGATTATAAAAACTATTAGGTATTGTAGCAGATACTAAACTTACTCCTAATACTTCATCATCACTTGCTATTATATTTTCAAATAAACTAAATCTACCTGAATTATTATAATTTGTTTTTGAAGTTAATAATAAATCCCTACTTCTAATTGCTATGAATACATCTCCCCTTGTTTTCTCGTGAGGCATTTGTATATATATATATTATACATATATTTTTTTAAATTGTAGAAGAACCAGCAACATCAGGAACATCATAACCCATTTTAATACTTGGTTCAGGTTTCATCATTTTACTTTCTCTTTCCTTCATATCCTGTCCTTTTTTATAAGCATCACTACTTTTTCTAATTTCTATTAAATCTTTTAATTTTTCTTGTTGTTCTAATTTTACAACAATTGGATTTTTTATTATTCTATTTGTTTCAGGATTTATTATATAATCACCAGTAGTTGTTAAAGGATTTTTTTTTGTTTGTGATTTTAATTTATCATTAAAATCTTGTGCTTTTTTATTATGTTCTTCTGTTAATCTTTTAGCAATACTATTTATTGTATCTTGTTTATTATTTACATAACCACACGCCGTCATAGCACCATTAAAACAATCCTTATTTCTTTGTGATAAATTTTTATTATATTCTTTTTCTGCTTCTTTTTTAAATTCTTTATCTGTTTTTATTTTCATTAATCCTTGATTATTTAAATCTTCTGTTGGTTGTATCTTACTACTTATATTACTTAATTCACCTGATGTTTTATCATTATGTATTCTTCTTAACATAGTTTCTCTATTACCTGCTCTTAACATATCATATTGTCTATCTATTTTATCTTGTGTATCTTTTTTTTCGTCCTCTATTTTTGATTGTTTCATTCTTTGTAATAATAATTCTATTGGTGATAGTTTTTTATCAGTATTTGTTTTATAAGGATTACTTAATCTTTCCATAATATATATATATATAATTTAATTTTTTTTCTAAAAAGTATATATGAAGGATAAAATAAAACAATTAAGAAATGAATTAAAACAATTAAAAAAACCTAAACAAGTTAAAGTTAAAAAAAAACATAAAGAACCAATTATATTACCTCATATTAAGAAGGAAAAAAAAACTTATTTTGAAGAAGAAGAAAATAATTTTATATTAGAAAGATTATAATTTTCCATTTATTAGACGAGTTAATTTACCTGCTTCATAATCACCAGGTGATTTATAAAATTCATCTTTATCTTCTTTTTTTAAAATACCCCTCATTATATTATCACTCTCTTCTTTATCATATTCAGCACTTGCTCTATCATCTTCCTTATCTCTATCTTTTAAATATTGAGGTCTATTATCTGCTGGTGGTTTAGTATATGGATTAAATAAATGATATTCACTCATAATTATATTATAATATTTTAATTTTATTTTTTTCTTCTATTTTTCTACATTCTTCTTCACCTATTTTATTTTGTTCTTCTATCTTTTTCATATTCCAATATGCTTCTTCTCTTATTTTAAATAATTCTTCTTCTGTTCTTTGTAATCCTAAATGTTCCCTCGCAACCCATTCAATTAAAGCATCAGGATAATAATATTTTTTTTCATTTACTAAATAATCTTTATAAGTTTTTATTTTTAAATAATTAGGCATTAATGTATTATTTTTTAGTTCTTCAAGTATATCAGTATTATCTTTAACTATACTAATACTTTCCATTATATATATATATATTATTTTTTTTTTAAATTATAATACTCAAATAAAAATTGATTAGGAAATACACGATAATATTGGTATTTCTCTTCTAATTTTTTTTCACTTACTTCCTTCTTTTTTCTTTTTTTTTCTACCTTATTCTCTTCTTCCTCCATATATATATATAAAATATATTAAATTATTTTAAAATTCAACTCCTCTTTTTGTTTCTAATAATTGTTTTATTTTATTTAATTTAGGTGCTGATGAACCACCAAGTGCTTTTACTTTTTTTAATTCTTCTTCACCAAATAATCTTTCAAATGCTTCTTTTAGTGTTGGTGAGAATACTTTTTTATTTTTTACTAATTTTATTAATTCATCTGTATCTTTTTTATTTTGTCTTTCTTTATTTTGTTTTTTTTGTTCTAATTGTTTTCTACCTAATTTTAATGCTTCTTCTTCTTCTGCCTTCTTTTTTAATTCTTCTTCTGTTGGTTTTGGTTTAGGTAATTCTACTTCTTCTACTTCTACTCTTGGAGGACTTTTTGCTTTTTCAGGGTTAGTTTCCATTTGATAAACTTTGTCTTGTAATTTAGTAAATTGACTTGTTATAGAATTTAATTCATCCATTAAATCAGTTTCTTTTTCTTGTGATTTTACTAATTCTAAATTTAATAATTCATTTTGTTTTTCTATTTCTCTTTTTTCATTAAATGTTTGTTCTTGTAATTTTTCAAATCCTTTTTGTTCTTCATCTAATCTTATTGCTTCTTCTGTTAATTTTTCTTTACCTTTTACTAATTCCTCTGCTAATCTATTATCAACACTAACAAAATTATTTATACTTTCACCTAATACCTGTTTTTGAAAATCTATAAATTGTTTATAATCATTTAAATCACTTGCTTCATTTAATTCTTCTTGTAATTCATTTTGTAATGATAATATATTTTCTTTTACCTTTACATTCTCTAATCTAAACTCTTCTTGTGCGGTTTCATTTATAGTTTTTAATGATGATATTGTTTCATTTAATTTTTCTTGGTCTTTTCTTACCTCATTCCATTTTTCTTGGTAATCTACAAATTGATTATGTAATCTTGCTAATTCTATCTGTTTTTGTTCTCCTTGTCTTATTATATTTTCTGCTTCTTCTAATCCTTTATCTAAAAATGTTTTTGGTATTGTTTCTTCACCCATATCAATTGCTTTTCTTTCTACTTGTGCTAATCTCTCTTCTAATGATTTTACTTTTGGTTCAAAAGTCATACTATAAGTTTGTTTCTCTCTTTCCATAAAAGGATTTAATGCTTGTGTTGTTTGTATTTGAGGTTGATTTTGTTTTGCTATTGTTGTTAGTAATGCTAATATTTTATTATCTATTTCACTTGATTTGTTTTTATTTTCTCTATATGCTCTATGTCTTTGACCGAAACCTCTTGCTCTTCTCGGTATTCTATCTTGTTTCTTTTTTTTTATTAACTTCTTTTTACCTTTACTTGATAATTTACTTTTTTGAGTTAAATATTCTATCAAATCCATATAATATAATAATATATAATTTTTTTTTATTATTATATATTATAAATGTTGAGTAGAAATGAATATAGAGGGAAATTATCATACGAACAATATGTAAAAAGATATAAGAAACACGAAGAAGCATTACCTAAACCTAAAACTGATACACCTTCTACTACTAATCCTGGAACTGATATACCACCAACACAAGAAGAAATTAAAAAATATATGGAAGACAATAAACAGAAATTAACTGATAAAACAAAAAAAATGATGAAGGAACAAATAGAGAAAAAAACTGGTGCTAAATTTAAAGATTTAGAAGATGCTATTAATGAATTAAAAAGTGAAACTGATGATACAGAAGAAGGAAAGGAACATAGAGAACATATGATGAAAGGCATACAATTAGCAAGAGCATTACAACCGAATACAGAAAGTTTAACAGCAAAAGAAATAATTAGAGCAAAATTAGCACAAGCAAGTAAATTAGGATATATGAATGAAGATAATTACCAATCAGCACAAGACTATTTAAATTCTATGGGTGATACTAATGGTTATACTATTGATAAAAATTTATCTACACCAGAAGGATTAGTTATTAGAACACCACAAGGAACTACTGAAATACATTATAGGGGTTCTCAAATATTAGATAAACCAAGTATAAGTGATATGAAGACTAATTTTAAAATAGCAACTGGATTTGAAAATGAAGACCCACAATTTGTTAAAGCAAAAACTCAATATGAAGGAGCAGTTAATGAATATGGTTCAGTAGAACATTTTGGAGGTTTCAGTAAGGGAGGAGCAAAAGCATTATATATGGGACAAAAATACGATATACCTTCTACTACATTTAATCCATTTATTGGAACTAAAACAGCAAGAGGAATTACTAATACAACACAAGAACATACTATTATTAGAACTACTGGTGATAGTCCTTCATTAGGTTTAGCAGTATCTACTAATGCTAATCACGAGAATTGGAATGTAAAAGCATTAAGACCATTAAATAAAAATACAGGACTTAATCCTATTAAAAATTTATATGACGCTCACAGATTAGATAATTTTACTACACCAAGAAATACAGGTAATGTATCAACTGACCCCACAACAATAGAAAATTTAATGATAAAACAAGGTATATTAATGGGACAAAAAGGTAAATATGAAACATTAGATACTATGGGTAAAGCAGTTGAAAGTGGTAAAACTTATAGTGAATTTATACAAGATTTACAGCAAGTAGGACATAGAGGAGATAATGATGTAGGATTAGTAAATGGAAAACCATTAATAAAAGGAGGAAGACATACAAGAGGTTCTATGGATGGAACTGCTGATTTTTGGGAATTGATGGGTGGTAAATTTACTCCTGATGAAGAAAAAGTTATTAGTAAAAATGTAGTAGAACCAATTACTAATGTAGAACAAGCAGAAAGATTTTTACAAGATTTTAACCAAGATGGAAGTGAAATTGTTAAACAAAGTCCTTTACAAAAAGTAAAAGATAGAGCAAATGAATTAAAAAGTAAAATTGATAGATTAACAGATAATGTTAAAGGTGCTTCTGCTAAAAAAGAATTTGTTTCATCTCCATCTACTGATTTTGAAATAGAACCTGAATTAAATAAATTTATTAATAGACAAGATTTAGATATTAAACCTACTCCACAAGAAGTAAGAATAAAAGAAAGACAAGAAGACGAGTTTGCTAAAATAGAAAGAGAACAAAAACCTCCTGCTGAAATTGAACCTACTTCTGTTCCTGATAGTGATGTTGTAGATATGCCTTCTATGAAATTAACACAAGAACAATTAGAAGCATTTGGTAATGCTTCTCCACAAGAAAGACAAAATATTATGAATAATCATAATGAAGAAATAATTAATACTACACACGAAATGGGTGAAGCATTTGCTCCTGTTGAAGCAAGTGGATTTAGAGAACATTTTGGAGAAGCAATAAACCCTGTATCTATGGGAGCAGGTATGTTAGTGGGAATGGGAGTTGATAAATCACTTGACTATATTGACCCTGCTGGTAAAGACCAAAAAATATCTGGTATTAGTAGAGAAGCATTAAGTGGAGGATTAACAGGAGCAGGAATGTTTGCTGGAACATCAGCATTAGGAGGTGCTACAATAGGTCTTGCTCCTGAAATAGCAGCAGGAGCAGTAGGTTATGTAGCAGGAGCAGAAAGTGGAAAATTAATTGGAAAAGGTATTAAAAAACTGGGTGGTGGTGAAGACGCACAGGAAGCAGGAAGTGATATTTTAGGAGGTGGTGTAGGAGGAGGTGCGGCAGCATTAACATTAATTGGAGGAGCAGCATTAACAGGTGCTGAATTAGGTAGTTTCGCTGGACCTTTGGGTGTAGGCATAGGTGTAGGTGTTGGTGTTTTAGGAGGAACATTAGGATTTGGTATAAGTGAAATCTCTAAACATAAGGACGATATTAAAAGAGGTATTACTAATGCTGGTAATGCTATTTCTAATACTGCTAAATCTGTTGGTAAATCAGTAGGACATTTTTTCAAATCAATATTTTAATTAATTTATTTTTGATAAATCTTTTTTCTAAAAAGATTATATATGAAAAAGAATATTCCTGTAAAATCTACAAGGAAAAATAAAAAGTTAATGGTATTAAATAATAATAATAATATAGTTCATTTTGGATATTCTCCTATGAGTGATTTTACACAACATAAAGATAAAAAAAGACAAAAATCATATTGTAGTAGGAGTGCTGGTATTAGAGATAAACAAGGAAAACTAACTAAAAATAATATAGATAGTCCTAATTATTGGAGTAGAAAAATATTATGGGATTGTGATAATTTATAAAAAAAATATAATATAATAATATATGTATAAAAAAAAGACTAAACCATTAATGAAACCAAGAGCATTAAAAAAAGAGGAAGTAGAGTTATTTAAAACTCATAGCAAACACCATACAAAAAAACATATAGAAGAAATGAAGAAATATATTAGAAGTGGTAAAGGTTGTTTTAGTGAAGCACATAAACACGCAACTAAAAAAGTTGGAAAGTAAAAAACCTTTTGAAAAAGGTTAATCCAAAACAATTTAATTTATTTTTTGATAAAACTTTTTTTAAAAAAGTTTATATAATATATATTATATATGGATTATTCAAATAAATATGTTCCTAAATCATTAAGTGAAAAAGATAAAAAATTACAAAGAAAACAACTAAAAAAATCAGCAGATGATTATGATAAAGGTAAATATACACCAAGAAAAAAATTAAAATCATTTAAATCTAAACCAAGTGGTTATGTAGTAGAAGTCAAAAAAAAATTAGGTGTTCCTATGAACTTTGAAAAAATAGCAAAAAAATTATCAAGTAGTAAAGATAAACAAAAAAAATTAATTACTGGTATGGAAGAGATATGTGAAAAAGGAAAAGGAGCATATTATAGTAGTGGAAGTCGTCCAAATCAAACTCCGTTTAGTTGGTGTAAAGGTAGAGTAGCAAGTGTATTAGTAGGAGGTAAAAGTAGAGCAATAGATAAAAAAATAGTAGATAAATATAATATTCCAAAAATATAACTATTCTTGTGTTCTAACTACTTGTGCTATTGTTTCATCAATATTATTTTCATTTTTTTTTTCTTCTTCATTAGGAACTTTTCTCTTACAATAACAACCACAACATCTAATTTCTTCACATCTACTATGTTGGATTTGAGAAATAATACCTATTATACCTCCAAATGTTAAACTCATTAATGCTGGATACACCATAGGGTCAATCATTATATATAATAGTTAGATATTTATAATCCATAAGAATATTTAATACAATCTATTACAAATTGTATTTTCTTTTTTTTTAATAATTTATTATTTTCATTAATATCTTCATCATCTATCTTCATAAGTTTATTAACATAAAACTCTAATTGACTTTCAGCAAACTTTACATCTTCATTATAAAAATATTGATAAAAATATGTCGTCATAATATATTACTTATATAATTTATTTAAATTAACCACAAAAATAAATACATCCTACAAAACAAGCAATATTATCACCAACCATTTTACTTTTATATTTAATTGAATTTATATCAAAATCACAATCACAAGTAATTTTTGCTACTGAATAATTATGTAATAAATCGTCATCTTGTTTTTCACCATATCCTGCTACATTAGAACTTTGTATATAATCACCATTTTCTAAATTTCCATTAGTATTTACAATCCATATTGCTCCTTCACCAATAGAATTAATAATAACTCTATTAACATCATTAGCACTCGGTAAATTAGAAACAAAACGACCATAATTCATAGTTCTATCAGTATTTTCTTTATTACTAATAACGCCATAAACTCGTTTATCTTTTTTAGTAGTAGTCAAATCTATTATAGGCATAGCGTCATTTATAGTAATACCATCTTTATCACTATTACAAGTTTCAGTATCAAAATCATAAGTAGCATATTCACCAGTAGAATAACAAATTAATCCAATATAATTATCTATGTTATTATAAATAGTATCATTAATACTTTTAGATTTATGTTGCCCTGTGAAACTATATTCAATGGTATATACTCCTGTTCCTGAAATAGACGCCATAAATACAAGCGTTCCATCAGTTGAAGTTAAATGAAATTCTAATCTAAATTGTTGAAATCCACAAGTAATTAACCAACTTGCTCTGCCGACAGAACTAGAACCACTACCACCCCAAGGACTTTGATATAAATATAATCCTCTATTTTGTATTTCAAATCTTTTTGTGAAACCTCCACTACTACTTCCTGTTGCTGGACTACCTTCTACATAAATAGTATCACTATATTTTAATGCTTCTAAATATACATCTTCCGCATATACATCTTGTGCGTATAAATCACCTATTGCTGTTTTAGAACTATCTGTATTAGTAGTTGAATTAACACCATATATATCTACATCACGAAGCATTTTGAAATCATAGTTTATATCAAATGTTGCTACAATATTACTATTATTAACATAAAATATTATATCTCCAAAACCATAAAAAATTAAATCACCATCACTATTACTTTCAATATAACTATTCCGTGAAGTTGAATTAGTCCCTGTATTTGTTCTTAATGTTATGTAAGCATTATATGATGAAGATAAACTTTCAATTGTTAGTGAGGCATCAGCAGCGGATAAATCATTTGTATCATTACAAATATGAAGTGTTGATAGTGGTGTAAAATCCACATTATAAACATTTTTTCTACCCAATAATACATAATTTCTATGGTCTGGATTACTAATGAAAAAGTTAGTATCACCTGAATATAAACCAAATTTACAATCACTACTTATAGAACCAATATATCCAACTTTATCACTGGCGTTAGTAGCATAGGTTGCTACATCGCTTCCGTGTGATGTAAATTGAACCCAACCAACTTGACTACTACCACTTGTATTTAAATTAATTCTTAATGGTAGTCCTGATGTATTATTATGTAATTTACCATTTAATAAACTTAAACATCCTTGCGTTTCCTTACTTGCTGATATAGTATTATTTATAGTAAGAGGATTATGAATAACAATAGATAAACCATAAATTTTTGTATTTTCAGTTTCATTACCAAATTGATTAGTATTACTTTGATAATGTATAATATTTTTATCATTCTCATTTGTGATTGCTTCATCAGTTCCATTTAATTTAATTTCTCCTGCTGGTGCTTCTAAAATTAATTTATTACCTCCAACATATATAAATCCTGTTGAAGCACTATTCCTCATCATAAAACCTGTATCTGCTGTATCACTACGCTCCATATTAATAAAATTATATGTGGTTAATGCTTTTGGTCTAATATTATTATAACCAGTTGTATTTGCCTCCCATAACCCAGTAGCATTATCTACATATGCTTTTATAGATTGTTGTGTTGCTAATTTTGTATTACTATTACTACTCATATCATCTTCATCTAATATTGCTGACCCTGAAACAGAAGTATTTATTACAGGCGAAGTTAAGGTTTTATTAGTTAAAGTCTGCGTATGTCCTTCAAAGCAAAATGTATCATTAACTGCTAATGCTGGTAAAATTATATTCCTATCTCCTGATATATTTGAAACTTGGAAATAATATGTATGTGAAGTATCTAAATCTTTAATTGTAAATCTATTAACATCACTCGCAGTCCCAGTAATTACTGGGTTTGTTAATGTCTTATTTGTTAAAATCTGTGTATGGTTATTAAAAGTAAATTCGTCATTTCCAGTAAGCAAAGGTAAAGTAATATTTCTATCTGCTGATAATTCATTAACTAATAAAATATAGTTATGGTCGCTTGAACTATCATTTATTTTCATATTTGTATAAAAACAATTCAAAAATAATTTATCTTGTAATGTTTGACTTCCAGTTTTAACAACTATATCACTTGAACTTATACTTGCTAAATTAGTTGCCGTAGTAGCATTTCCTGATAAATTCCCTGTAAAAGTTCCTGTTATTGTTTTATTAGTCAAAGTTTGTGTATGGTCTTGAAAAACAAAAACATCATTACCAGTAAGCAAAGGTAATGTAATATCACGATTTGCTACTAAATTTGATACTTTTAAATCATATTGAAAATTACTATCGCTATCTTTAAAAGACATTCTTAAAGGATTTACACTACTTCCAATCATAACTGGTTTATATATTTCTGTTGTATCTGTTCCATTACCTATTTTTAATGTAGTAGTAGTTATATCATAATCTGCTATTTCTCTTTCTGTTTCATTTAAAATAGTTCTTACTCCAAATATATTAGTAATATCTGTTGTGTTTCCAATTGATATAGTAGTTGAAGAAGAACCAATAATTAATCTATTATTAGCATTATTAACACTAATAGATGTATCTGCTAATTTTAATTTACTATTTGCTGTTTCTATAATTGTATCACTATTAGCATCATCAATATAAAATTTACTTTCATAATTACTATTATTTAATTTAAAACCAACATCACCATCATCTGTTCTTTTTAATTCTACATAATTATAAGCAGTTTGATTTAATACTCTCAAATCTGTTCCATCAGCAACCCAATTACTACTTGTGCTTTCTGTTCCATATTCTAATCCATTAGCACCACTATTTACTTTTACTACTTGACCTGCTGAACCAAAACCACTTAATCCTTTAATACTAATAGTAGAACTCGTATCAGTAGAAGAAGGTATTTCTAATGGTGAAGTAGCAGATAAAGTATTTACATATATATTATTACTTCCTGATAATCCATTTAAACTTCTAACAGACATATACTAATTTATAATATTATTTTTTTATGATTATAATTTAAAATTAAAATATTGTATAAATATATAATGCCGAAGAAAAAAAAGGAAATCACCGAAGAAATAACCGAAAAAGGCGAAGAATTAACGAAGAATACCGAAGAACCGAAGAATACCGAAGAACCTGAAAATAATATAAAAGATGAAACAGAAACAATACAGAAACCTAAAAGGAAGAAATCACCAGCACAAATAGAAGCGTGGAATAAATTACAAGAAAGAAATAAAATAAGATTTGCTGAAAAGAAAAAAGCAAAAGAAGAAGGTAATACAAAAGAAGAAAAAAAAGAAATAAAAGAATATAATAAATCATTTGGATTAAAAAATGATAAAGCACCTGTTAAAAAAGAAGTAGCAGAAGAAGTAGAAAGTGAAGAGGAAGAAGTAATAGTAAAAAAAAAAGCACCAAAAAGAAAAAAGAAAAAAATTGTAATAGAAGCAGATAGTAGTGATAGTGATGAAGAAATAGTAATATCAAGAAGAAGAAATAAAAGTAAGAAACAACAATTACATAATGAAGGATATGCTAATGATATTAAATTAGAAGAAAAAAAAGAAGAGAAAAAGGAAGAGAAGAAGGAAGAAAAAAAAGAAGAAGAACCATTAACAAAAAAATATAGTGCTAAACAAATATTAAAGGGAATTGGATTATAAAATACTTTTTAGAAAAAATTAAAAAATAAATATAATATATATAGTATGGTTAATCTTGAAGAGGTTAATACTAATAATGATATTGAATTAAGTAAATATAATTTTACTTGTGATGATATAATATGTCCTAATATAAAATATCCATTACCTAATAAGACATTTAAGATTGGTATAATAGGTAAAAGCGGTAGTGGTAAGACCTCATTATTAAGAAATATGACTGAAAAATTAGGTAAGAACTCTATATACGCAAAAAAATTTAGTAATGTATTTTATATATCACCAAGTATTAAATCTATGGATAAAAAACCTAAATTACCAGCAGATAGATTTTATACAAGTTTAAATGAATTACCTGAAATAGTAAATAGAATGGGGGAAAAAGATATGGAAGGTAGAACATTATTAATTATGGATGATATAACTAATGAATTAAAAACAAGTGGAAGTATGGGAGAACAATTAAAAACAATATATCAAAATAATAGACATTTAGGTAATCCAATAATAAATGAAGATACAGGTGAAATAGAAGAAAGTGGTGCTATGAGTAGTATAATTTTATCTCAACGCACAAATAATTTGCCGAGATTTATTAGAAGTCAATTAACACATATTATATTATTTGATTGTCGTTCTACTAAAAGTGAAATGAATACTATATTTGAAGAGTTTTTCCATACTGATAAAGAAGTATTTAATGAAATTATGAGAAGAACTTATGATAATCCAAAAGAAAGATATAATTTTTTATTTATAGATTTAGGTAATAGCAGAGTATATAAAAATTTTGATATAGAGTTTATTATTCCAAAAAATTATCTATGATTATATATGAACTTATTAGAATTATTTAGTGGAACACATAGTATAGGTAAAGTATTTGAAACTAATAAGTGGAATATAATAAGTGTAGATTTAGATAATAAATTTAATCCTACACATAATATAGATATATTACAATTTGACTATAAACAATATCCACAAGATTATTTTACATATATTCATAGTAGTCCTCCTTGTATATTATTTAGTCAAACACAATTCTCTTGGTATGGTAGAAAAAAAAAACATAATATAACTGGTGAAATGGTAATATGGGATAGAAAACAACACGAGGAATGTATAAAGTTAAGTGATATGTTAGTAGAGAAAACATTAGAAATAATTAATTATTTTAAACCTAAATATTTTACAATAGAAAATCCACACCATAATAGTTGGTGTAATATTAAATATAGACCTTATATGTTAGAAATACCATATTCAATAGTAGATTATTGTATGTATGATTATCCTGTTAAGAAACCAACTATTATATTTAATAATTTTAATTTAGTTTTAAAAACTTGTGATAAATCACATAATCATATAGAATGGAAGGATTATTCTATAAATAATGGAGAGAATAGATTATATGATAGATATATTATACCAAAAAAATTATGTGAAGAAATATTTAATCAAATAAATTTTATTGAAAATAAATTAGTTTGTTAATAACAATCTAAAATATTTTCTAATATATCTGTATCAAACTTATTATTTAAAATTTTATTAATAGTTTTTTTTTGTTTATTTAACTTATCTAATTTTTCACATAAATTAATTAATTTATAATGTTCTGGTCTTATATAAATTGTATCAATTGTTTCACAAAAATTTTCATCTTGTTCCCAAAGAATTTCTACACTATGTATATTATCATAATTTTTTAATTCTTGTTGTAAATCATTATTAATATAATTTATTAACTCATCCTTTTCATAAGGTAGGAACTCTTCTATACATCCAGCATCTTCCCAACCCCCTAAACCATCATCACCATAATTAACAGCAATACTAAATTTTGGATATATAAGTTCTCCATAATTATCTAATACATTTTTATTAAAAGTAATATTAATTTGTTGATTAGTAGAGGACATAGTTTTTGTTTTAGTGTCTTAATTAAAAATAAATAAAAATCAATTTTGAAAAAAAAAAATTTTATATATTTATTTAATTGCTACTGGTAAGGTAAATTTATTAATCATCTTACTTTTAAATTTAGGAAATCTTACACATTTTTTTAATACAGGTTTTCCAGTAGAAATCCTACAAAATAATTTTAAATGGTTTGCTACAATTTTATCTGTTTTTTTTAAATTAGACCAATTACTATAACCTTTAATAATTTTTTTCATCATAGGTAAATAATTATTAATCATTTCTTTATTATGGTCGCATTCAATATTATTACCCCCATAAAAATATAATTCATTATTTTCATTTTTTTCAAGATTAATTAAATTTTTAATTAATTCTTTTAATTTTTTATCAAGTTCGGCATAATCCACAATAATATATGAAGGAACGCACATTCTTATATATATATACAAGATTATTTTTAAATGCTTTATATATACATTTAAATATAATCAAGATATTAATTAATATTTTTTTCTTAAAATATATAAGTATATATAATAATTAATAATTTATAAATAATATTACTAATAAATATATTTCAAACTCTATTATAAATATAAATTATAATTATTTTTTTTTTTAAAATTGAATTTTTTTTATTATATATATAAACATATTTAAAGAATAGAATATAAATATATGTATATGAATACAATTAATTCACAAGAATTAGAAAATAATATCTCACTTAATAATATGGAAAACACGACTATAAATTTATCTCAACAACCCATAGAATATTATTATAATATAAATTCTACTACACGAATACCTACTAATATTACACAATTTAGACAACGAGCAAGTGAAATAGGTTTTACAGGACGACCTATTTATAATGGAAAAATTAGTAAATCGTATGAAACATTTTTAAAAAAACAATTCAAAGATAAATATGAATTAAATAATAGTCCAATTAAAAATAATAAAATTGTAAAAAAAGTCAAAAAACTTGAAACAGAAGGAATTACTTATTTACCATTAATAAAAAAATTTATTGAAAATGATGAACCAATAAAAATTAATTTAAAAGGTAAGTCAAGTATTAAAACACTATTAGACCAATTATTAAGTAATGGTAAAAAGGGTGTTATTAAATTAACAACATTAAATGGAACACAAAGAACTATGACGCTAAATACAGATTTTTTAATGAAATTAGAAGATGGAATTATAAATGAAAATGAAGAATTAATAACTTCAAGTGGAGCAGAAATAAAAAATTTATTAACACAAAATACAATACAAACAATAGAAGTATTACCTGTAAATAAAACAAAACCAAATGGAGCATTTTTCAAATATATTAATAATATTGAAGAATTAGATTTAACAGATTTTCAAATATATAATAGTTTAGATGATATTGATAAGGATGCTCCTTGTTGTTTTATTCAATCTTTAATTAGTGGTGGAGTTGATAAATTAAAAATTAGTAAGGCAAAAGAATTAATAAAATGTAGAAGTATTCCAACTTGTAAATTAAATGAATTATGTATTAATTTACAAATACATATATCAGTTAATAAATTAGAAGATAATAAAAATATAGTGGTATATCCTAATGGTAAAACAGATTTAGAACAAGTTATTAGAACTAAACCAATAATTAAATTAGGTTTAATAGACGAACATTATTTTCATATTAAACAAGTTCCTATTACAAGTTTTGCTATTACCCATTATGAAGAAATTAAACATATTAAAGATTTTCATAAAATATATAAAAAAAATGCCTCTTGTGCTTATAAAAAATGTAATGATAGATTTATTGATAGTTATAAATGTATTAAATTATTATATGATAATAAGCAAACACTATTAACACCTATTAGTTTATGCGACCAAGTATATTCTACACAATATTACGATTTATTTAATGAGATTGTTTCATTAGATTATGATGAAGGAAAAAATACAAGACCTACTGAATATAAACCTAAAATAGATATATATGGTGATAATTATTTAAATATATTTGCGGATTTTGAAACTACAACAGATGGAGAAAAACATATTCCTTATTTATGTTCTATTTATGTAGATGAAGATAATAGTTGTAGATGTTTTATTGGTGATGATTGTGCTAAAAAAATGTTAAATTATATTAAGATTACTTATGAAGGTAGAAATATTAGATTAATATTTCATAACGCAGGATATGATATTAGATTTTTATATCAATATATTTATAGTTATAATCCAATAGAACGAGGTAAGATGTTATTAAGAGGTAATGGATTTATTTATCATAATGATAAATCTATAAAAATACAAATACAAGATAGTTATGCTTTAATTCCTGATAGGTTATGTAATTTTAAAAAAATGTTTGGATTAGAAGTTAAGAAGGAAATATTACCTTATGGTTTATATACAAGAGAAAATGTTAGTAAGGTTTGTATTGATATTAATATATGTAAAAAATATGTAGAGGAACAATTTATAAATAATAATATTGGTAAAAAAATAAATATTGAAGAACAAAAATTATTTGTTGAGGAGTTTATGGATAATGCTAAAAATTGGAATTGTATTAAGGGTAATAAAATTAATATTATTAGATATAGTCAAAAATATTGTGATATGGATTGTAAGGTATTAGCAGATGGATATAATAAATTTAAACAATCTATTAAGGATATTACTTATAGATGTAATCAGGAAGATTTAGACGATGAATTATCTATAACAGACGAGCAATATATAGATATTGATAATTATGTATCCATAGCAAGTATCGCATTAGACTATATGAAAATGGAAGGTGTATTTGATAATGTGTATGAATTAAGTGGTAATGTTAGAGAGTTTATTAATAAATGTATGGTTGGTGGAAGAACTATGACTAAACAAAATAAAAAATATTCACATAATAAAAATAATAATAATAATATTGTTAATGAAGTATTAGCAGATTTTGATGCGGTAAGTTTATATCCAGCATCAATGAAACGATTAGGGGGATACTTAATGGGAAAACCTAAAATTATTCAAAATACAGATTATAATAGTATTAAAAATTATGATGGTTATTTTGTAGAAATAGTTATTAGTGATGTTAAGAAAAAATATAATTTTCCTTGTATGAGTAAATTAAATAAGAATGGTATTAGAGAATGGAGTAATGATATGATAAATGAAACTATTTATGTAGATAAAATAACACTTGAAGATTTAATAAAATATCATAAAATAGAGTTTAAAATTGTTAGAGGTTATTATTATGATGAAGGAAGAAATATGAGATTAAAACCTGCTATTAGTAAATTATTTAATAAACGATTAGAAGAAAAAGCAAAGGGTAATCCTATTCAAAATGTTTATAAATTATTAATGAATAGTAGTTATGGTAAATGTTTATTAAAACCAATTGATACAGAAGTAAAATTTGTAAGTGATAAACAATATAAAAAATTTGTAGATAGTAATTATAATTGGATTAAGGATGGAGAAAAAGTTGATGGATGTGATAGATGGAAGTTTAAATTAATTAAACCAATTAACGAACATTTTAATTTAGTATCTTGTGGTGTTGAAGTATTATCTACAAGTAAATCTATTATGTTTGAAGTTATGAATACAGCAGAAGATTTAAATATTCCTATGTATTATACAGATACAGATAGTATCCATATAGATAATAGTAAGATTGAATTATTAGCAGATACATATAATAAAAAATATGGTAGAGATTTAATTGGTAAAAATATGGGACAATTCCATACAGATTTTGATAGTGATATATTAGAAGGTGAAGTATTAGCAAAACGAAGTGTATTTCTTGGTAAGAAATGTTATATTGATGAATTATATAGTGAAGAGAGTGGTGATATAGTAGATTATCATATAAGATTAAAAGGTATTCCTAATGCTTCAATATTAGATTATTGTTATAATAATAATTTAACACCATTAGAATTATATGATAAATTATATGAAGGTGAAGTAATTAAGTTTGACTTAACTTGTGGTGGTAAGAAAATTAATTTTCAATTTAATAATGATATGACTATTACAACATTAGACGAGTTCAATAGAGAAATAAAATTTATATAAATATATAACGGCATATATTTTGTTTTGGTTTTTCGCAGGGGCAAAACAAAATAAAAAATAAAAAATTAAAATTTTTTTTAAATAAATTATTATTATAGTATTATAAATTAACTAATGTTTTATTAGTTAATTTAACAATTCCATTTTCATATATATAATATTTTCCAGTATCATAATCGCTAATTTTATAAATAGTATTAACTAAATCGTCTTCTAAATCTTGTTTTTTAACTTGTCTTAATGTTTTTGTTAAACTATTTAATTGTTCTTCTATTGTATCATATCCAAACTGGTTTTCCATATATTTAATTATTTTATTACACACTTTTAAAATAATAATTTCATTATATCTTGAATAACACCTTGAATTATATTCTATTTCTAATAGACTATTTGGAGGTAATTTATCAACTGGTATTTTATATTTTTGAGCGTTAATAAATTTTTTTTGTTTATCTTGTAAATGACTAATAGTATTATCTAAACTCTTAATACCAAGTTTATAATGATAAATAAGGTCATATTTAAACTCCTCTTTAATATCTTCACTAACAATTTTCCATAACATTTCCATAGGACGATAATAACTTCTAAAATTATTTAATGTTAATAATTCTTGTGGAATATCCTTATTTTTACAATATTCTATTTTAGCACTATGATAATTATAATATGTTTTTACATTATCATATAATGTTTTATGAAAATTAGGACAATCCCAATTATAACTAATTA
>Ga0098041_1000262_pt1 | contig 21518 bp, 25 predicted proteins | sample 8_EtaG_FD_77066 | JGI IMG/M metagenome (GOLD analysis project Ga0098041, IMG submission 77066) | Marine viral communities from the Subarctic Pacific Ocean - 8_ETSP_OMZ_AT15162 metaG | ecosystem: Environmental > Aquatic > Marine > Oceanic | place: Pacific Ocean | collected 2015-01-08
CTATCAATTAAACTTAAACCTCTTGAAGAAATAATGCAAACCACAAGAATTGAAGAACAAACTTTCAAGACAAGAAAAGCGGAAAAAAAGAAAGATGTTGTTGTCGGAGGAATGAAAAATTTCCTTAAAGTAAGCGGTAGTGAAACCAATTCAGTTAAAACACTACAAGATTTAAGAATTATTAAAAAAAATAATAATCATTTAATTGCAGAATATGGTCGTTTATTGATTGAGGGTGTTCTAAAAGGAAAAGATTTCAAAAGAGATAAGGAAACTAAACATTTTGAAGTCAAGTTAAATGAAAAGAAAGATATTGATGTGAAGCAATTACAAGATGATTTTGTTAAACTATTGTCTCAAGATATTGAAGGTAAAGATATTCTTGAGATTATGAAAATGTTGCATCAACAACAATATGGTAAAACGCCAAAAACAATGCTGGATAGAGGCCAAAGAGCAAGAGAAATGAGAGGCATGATGATGTTCGCTCAAGGCAAGAGCCAAAAAGTTGAAAGAGAATATAATAGAATTTTAAAAGATATAAAAGAACTTAGAGGCGAGGCAAATAAAATAAGAAATAAAAAAGAGTTTCTTGAAGAAAAAATTCAAAAAATAGAAGAAATAATGCAAGACCCTGAAAAAATAGTTCTTGAGAAAATTAAAAGATTAAGACGGGGAATTTTGACATTAATTAATGCCGCAGGAACAGACCCCGAAGAAGTTAAAAAATTAATAGATAGAATTAAAGAAATGGATAACAATAAAGAAAAATATATCAAAGAAGCCACAAGAGAAATCCAAGAAGATTTAGAGACTGAACAGGCTAAACTACAACACTACATGATTACTTTAAATGTGGCTGATAGACTCAAAGACCCTCTTAGTGGCTTTGTAAGAATAGTTGGTATGTTCCAAGAAAACGACCCAATAGACGCTCTTAAAAGAAAAATAACAAGAGCCGGAAATATTGTTGTTAAATTATTTAACCAAGCAAAGGGGATAGAAATATTTGCTTCTCGTCAAGAAGATGGGATTGAGGGAGGCATAAGTGCCTATTTAACAGATAACCCCGAAGTCAAACTAACTCTTGATGCAGAAGGATTAGAGTTTGATGGCCTTCCAACAATTGATGCAGAAGCAGTTAGAAGAATGGGAGAATTTGAAGATAAATTTAATGTTAAAGTTGATGAATTACAAGAGATTGTAAATCAACTAAATTACATGATAGACGGAAAGGGTGAAGAAGAATGACATGGGATTTTTACGGTGAAGGAGAAGATTTTATCCTAAAGGCTGAAAAGCAAGAGCCAAAAGAAGTTCTTGATTCATTAGATTCTAAAGGCAGAAAGAAACTCAAAAAGACACTACAAGCGGCTGAACCAACAGAATTTTTTGGACAGGACTTTACTAAGTTAGGAGAATTAATTTCAACTCTTAGAGAATTAGATTTAACTAAGTCCGATAAAGTCTTAAACAAGAAAATGAAATCAATGGATGAGCGCAACATTGATATTGTTGCTACCGCTACCAAACTTCGTAAAGAGTATGAACTTCTATATAGACAATTAAGAGATATTGTTTATCCAACAGGAGGAAAGAAGAATGACAAAAAATAAAACAATAAATGAAGAACTGCTAACAATAATTAAGGCTTTAACAAATAAAGTTGAAGAATTAGAAAGAACCGTATATTCAAAGGATAGTATTTTAAGAAAGGCCGGATTCGTTGTATCTAATAGCCCGACACCTGCTATTGATAATTCAATAGGTGGAGTTGGTGCATTACCAACAACAGATATTAGCAGCATGGATTGGTCGGAAATACACAAAATGGTAGAACAAGTGGAGGGAAACTAAATGCCGGAAAGAGTGACAAGAGAAGAAAGAATGATTAGTTTAACAATTGAAAAGGCTCGTAATGCGAAAGAACAACTTGCATTATCATTAGAAAATAATAGAAATCCAAGCAAAGATGAATCCGAAGCCGTTAAACTAAAGCGACCAAAGGCTGAAAAAGATACAACTAAATTTGATTCAAATGATGGGCCAACTACATTACACGCTTATGCTGGTGATATTACAAAAGCAATTATGGTTCTTAAAAATATTAAAGAATCGGACTATATGACTAATCCCTTTTTAGATGAAGAAGATAGAAAGATGCTTACAGAAAGAATAGGAGAATTAGATAGAACAATAACTAATTTAGCAAGAGAATTTAAAGAAGGTGATGCTTCAAACAGAAGTCAAATAAGTAGAATGATTACTTCTTTATCCGGTCTTGTGGGCGACCTTGAAAAAGAGTTTAGAAAAATACCCGAACCAAAAGATGAAGAATCCGATGAAGCATTAGACCCTGATTATGATAAGTTTATGCGACCTAAAAAGCCAATGACGGAAGAGACTAAACCTGATATGGAAATGCTGAATCAATATAGAAGCGGAGAAAAGATTAGGTGAAGGGGTTTAAATGAAACTCGGCTCTATTGAGAAGGATAAACAACCTTCTCAAGAAATATTAAGACTCTTTGAAAAAACAAGAGTTGCTTATTTATCAGCCGTTCACGACCCCGATGAATACGGAGGCCGTTGGAGAAAAGCGGTTGATTTAATCATAGAATCATATGAAGAATTAGATGCCGCAGGTAAAGAGTTAAGGAATTTTATTGATGAAGATGAAATAGAAGATAAAGAAGTTAAAAACCCAATATCAAGAGAAGCGAAAGATTTGTTTGAGAAAATAAAACTCGTTAGATACTCTTCTAAAATAGTTGCTGACCCTTTCGCTGAAATGTTTAAAGGTAGTGTCCTTGAAGAATTGTTAGATAATCCCGAAACTATGGTGAAATTCATTCATTATGCACTAAGAGACGACAATAAAGCACTATCTCCGGACATTTTAGCCATTAAAGGTATGCAACCCGACACAATAACGGAGGGTCTTGTTGGACTTGACCTTGAATCGGATGATATTGCCCTCTATATTATAGAGCATTACGGTGATGGAAAAGACTCAAAGAAGGTTGAATCGAAAGTAAAGGCAGGAATGGAACTATTAGAACTTATTTTCTTTTCTCAACATGAAGAGAAAGAATGGACAGACTTAAAAGAAATAGAAGGATTAGAGAAATCACAAAAAGAATTAACAGAAAAGTCCATTTCTCAATTTATTGTTCCTAATAAACCAATGTATAGGATATTTGGGATAGACGACATTAATGAATTAAAGGGCTTTAGTGGTAATTGGTATGTCCAAGAGAAATATGACGGTATGAGAATACAGTTGCATAAAATAGATGGCTCGGTTAAAATTTATTCTTACAATGAAAAAGACATTACTGCTAAGTGCAAAGAACAGGTTGAAGAACTTAAGAAAAAAGAATACGGAGATTGTATTTTAGATGGAGAGTTAATTCTTTTTGATGGTGATGATGCACTACATAGAGCAGATACTATCGCTCATGTTTTCAAAGGCAAATACAAAGACGCTAAATTAAAGTGTCATGTGTTTGATATTATTCGGCATGAATCCCAAACACTAACAGATGAAGATTTAGAAGATAGAATGACTATTTTATTCAATAATTATTCAGCAAAGTCTAATCAAGCAATTGCTTATCCTTCTAAAAAAGATACAAGACAGGCTGATAACCTAAAAGATGTTGAAAAGTATGCAAAGGACATGATGGACATTCCCACTTCCGAAGGAGTTGTTATTAAGGATGCAACTTCAACATATTATATTGGAACTAAAAAGAACCCTAAATGGATTAAATGGAAGAAGTTTGTTGATTTAGATGTAATAGTTTTAGATAAGAAAAAGACGAAAAGCAATCTTTATTCATATACTGTGGGCGTTGGGCCAATTCCGGAAGATATGGAAGGACAAGAAATTGATGGTAAAAAGTATCTTAGTGTTGGTAAAGCATTGAATACTAAAGTGGCCGTTAATGTTGGGGATATTGTTAGAGTTAAAGTTGATGAAGTTAAGAAAAAAGGAGATGGGTTTAGTTTATTTTCAGCAAAGGTAATTGAAATACCGGAAGTCGAACACCCCGATAAATTAGTCACTCTTGAACTTCTATCACAAGATACCAAAAAATCACTTAACTATAATGTAGAAGCATTAACAAAGGGAATCAAAATAACTGATTATATACATGGTGAAACAAATGTAATCATGAAATCGGATATGAATGGCTTTGTAATCTATGGTTTTGAAGAAGATAATCTAATGTCTAAGAATGCTTTGGCAGATTTGGATATGTGGAAAGCCCAAGCAGAAGAAATAATGAAAACTAAAGCAAGTCAATTAACGGTTGCTATTTTTCAGTATCTAAAAACAATGGGAGACAAGACAGTAAATGATGTTCATGGCTTTTTGAAGGACAAACATAAAGACATTTATGAAGATGTATTAGAATCTAAAAAGACTAAATTGAAAGATTGGTCGGATAATAGAGACGGCATTTCAATTAAAGATAAGAAACTTCATGCTGATGATGATAAAATTATGCAAGAAGAAGAAATTATGAAATCACTTTTAATTAAAAATCAAAGACAAGAATTAATCCAAAGAATAAAACAGGAACAGGAACAAGAACAAGGACAAATCGCTATTGAAGCAGATATGTCGGGTGATTGTTGCACTCAACTAAAACATAAAATTATTGAAAATAGAAAACGCCAACTTGAATATTTAATGGGAAATAAATCTTGGGAAGAACTGAAAAATAACCCCCAATACAATTTATCATCTTTTGATAATTATAATTCTTTAGAAGAAACGATGGATTGGTATTCTAATTTTATAATGAATCGGGATTGTGAATGGTTAGCGACGGAATTTATTAGTGAAAAGAATAAAGAAGAGTGGAAGAGTGTAGAAGAATATAATGAATGTTTATATGGTGAAGGATTTTCCGATAAATACGCTATGTTAAAAGAATACAAAACCCCAAAAGAAAATAGAAAGGGTTTGTTTAAAATATATTCAAGAGAAGATGATAATATAACATTAGGTATTAAACTTGAAGATGAAAGTTTATTTTGGACTATTGACTTAGATAACCAAGAAGAAATGTTTGATTTGTTTGGTGCGGCAGGAAAATATCCGGCAGAAGTGGCTAAAAATGTCGAAAGAGGAAAGGTAGTTGATGCAGGAGATATTGAGTTAGGTGTCCAAAAAGAAGGTTATCATGAATACTTCTTGAAAGGTAATAAATTTGAAACTAAGATGCATTTTAGAGTAATCAAGGTTGAAGGAAAAGAAATGTGGCTTGCATGGACAGGATATAAACAAGAACCTGCTGATACAGAAGGCGATAAAGGTTTATGGAATATATATGAAGATAAATACAGTAAATTGTCAATTCCGGCTAAAAATTAGTTGTTCTTTATATAGTGGATAGTATAAGAAAGGGTTGAGAGGAATGGTATCATCTGTAATGAATAGAAGCAGACACGATTTCAGGATTCTTAAAGCACAAGACGATTTAATGATTGGAGGATATGCAAGCATCGAAATCGTTGATAAACAAAATGACTTAATCACACTCAAAGCACTTAACGAAGCAGTTAAAAAATATATGGAGAACCCAAAATTTAGAAATGTAATGACAAACCATTCAAATGTTCAAGTCGGGGAAGTAGTAAAATCATATAGAGACAAAACAGGGAAATTATGGAAAACCGAAGTTGATGATGTAGGATTCTTTGTAGTGATTAAGTTAAGAGACGATATAGAAAAAGCCAAAGAAATTAATAGAGGCATAAGAAAAGGTTCATTGAGGTCATTTAGTATTGGAGGACAGGCTTTAGAAAAAGTAAAGAAAAACCACCAAGAATTAGGAGACTACAATGAAATAAGCAAACTTGAATTACATGAAGTAACAATCTGTGAAAAAGGAATAAACCCAGAAGCGAGATTTGATATTTTAAAACAAGAAAAAAACACAAAAAAGGAAGTGAAAAATATGAGCAAAATAGAAAAAGCACTTGAAGAGTTAGATGCGCTAATGGCAGAAGTCAATACTCTACGCAAGGAAGAAGAAGAAACAGAACCTTTAACCGAAGAAATGGATAAGGGCGAATACATGGACACGACAACAGAAGAAGAAGATTTAGACACCGAAGCAAAAGCGGTTCTAAATACTCTTGACGCTGGCGGAATAGAAATAGGCGAACCTGCTGATAGAGTAGTTATTAGCGGTGGAAAGCCTAAAGCATCTGATTTGCCCGTTGTTAAAGCATTTGACAACAGCGAATTAGAAACTCTTGATTTGTCCGTTGGCAACATTGAGAAGGCTTACGAGGCTTTCCGTCAAGAACAACTTGAAAAGTTGGCTTACGATAACCTTCAAAAGTCATTTGAGACAAGATTTAACAGTGAAGTTTCTCATAAAGAAACTGTATTGGCAAAGTCTCAATATGATGCTGCAAGTGAAATTGCATCTCTAAAGGATGAATTTACCGCACTAAGAAAGTCTCTAACTGCTGAAAAGGAAACAATCCTAAAAGCACAAGAAGAGGCAACCGTTGAACTCCCATCTATGGATGAATTGGCCGAAATGGATTGGTCGGATATTCATAAAATGGTCGGAGGACTTAATTGAAGGTGATTTATTATGACAGGATATATTAATACAATAGCAGACTTAGAAGCACAAACCTATGGAACAGGCGCAACAGGCCATATTAGCAATCAATTGCTTAAGGCCGCAGGAACAGTAGCAGGTATTCATACTGCACACGATGGCTCGTTAAGCGCACCATCGGGCATTAACGCAAATCTTTACAACAAGATTTACGGCCAAAAAGTATGGTCTATGCTAAACCGAGAATGTAATGCACTATCGGTTATTTCAAAAAGACCTTATTCATCAAGTGGTTGGAGAATTTTAAAGAAAAGACCTGCCGGTGGAGCAGGAAACCAATTAGATGTTTCTGCCGCTTCAAATACCGCATTAAGTGATGGATTATATGGTGCTGATGCACTTAGAGCAGACCGTCTTGGTGGTGTTCCGGAAAATGCAAGTCTTGATTCAAATACAGATGGTTTGATTTCAATTGCACCGGAATATGATACACTATTTACAAGCCCTAAGATTGTTGCACATCAATTCTCTTTCAGTGAATTGGCTATGGAAATGGCTTCTATTGATGATGGAATTGGCGATATTAGAGCGCAACTAAGAGAAGATATGGGCAAGCATCACGCAGAAGTCCAAAACCAAATGCTTGTTATGCCTTTGGAAAACTATTCTCCAACAACTGCTTATGCTACCGCAAATGCCATTGATAGAGGATATACTTCTCTATTGAAGATTGTTTCTAACTCGGCTGAAATTACCGAATTAGCGGATAACTCCGGTGGAAACCTTGTAGATGGTGCAACAGACCAAGCGATTGATACACTTTATGGAAAACTACGAAGTGCAGCAGGAAATGAATATCTTGATTCCGAAGTTTCTTTCGGTGATGGCTACCTTTCAGCAGAAGCACGACAATTAACTCTAACTGTTCTAAACGATATGATTAGAAGACTAAGAGTTGCCGGTGGTTCTCCAAAGGTTATTCTAACAGGATATGATACTCTACAAACTATCTCGGACTTGCTACAAGCCCAAGAAAGATTCATGGATAGAAAGGAAATTGTTCCTACTGTTAATGGAGTAAGAGGCGTAAAGGGTCAAGAAGTCGGATTTAGAGTTTCAACTTACTACGATATACCAATGATTCCGGTTGCTGCTATGACTTCAACAGGAACAAACTCTTCTTTGATTAGTGATATGCTTTTCCTTGATACAGACCATTTGTGGCTATCTGTTATGAAACCAACTCAATACTTTGAAGATGGTATTTCAAACGGAAACCCATTCGGTGTCGGTTCTCTTGGAAACAAGGCTCTTTACCGAACAATGGGAGAAATGGGCTGTTCATACTTTAAGGGTCAAGGCAAAATTACAAACCTTCTGTGAGGCGATTTAATTGACACACACAGTAAGTTTGTTAGCAGACCATAAAGGTTTTACAAAGCCTAAAGCAATTGGTGATGAGTATATGGTTGATGCCATTGTAAATATTACCGCTTATGTTCAAGGTGGAATAACTCTAACTGCTGCTTCTGTCGGATTGAGCCAAATAACTCAATTAATGGTGACAGGAGTTGAAGAAATAGGGCAATCAGCAAGAGCAGTTGTTTCCAATACAGGGGCATATGAATCCATTAGTAGTGCTAAAATTATTCTTTCAACAGGTTCGGCTCAATTAGCCGGAACTTCCGATGAAGGAATTGTTAGGATTAGAGTTTATGGATTGCTTTGAGGGTGATTTAGTTGGCAACAATTAAATTAGCCAAAGGCTCAAGGTCTAAAACTTTGTTAATGTTTGGTGAAATGCTAAATAGAGACGCTTCTATTGAAGTAGAGGCTATTGATGCTCTTAGAGTATTTGGTGATTCTAACTTAGATATTTCTTTTACTGAAAGCGATAGGAAAGATTTGAAACAAATTGACCCTAAAATGCTTACAAGGCTAACTAAGGCTTTTGGTAAAGAAATAACTACGCATGATGAGTTATGTAAAGAGTTATTACCTGCTAAAACAAAAGCAAAGAAAGCCCCTGCAAAGGCTAAAAAACAATCTTTAGAAGAGTGATAAACCCATAGCGTTAATAGGGATAGCCCTTGTTGATGGTTTGAAGGAGATAGTAATATGGCGAGTTGTAGGAGTAGCGGGCTATTAACCAATGAGACTAAAACAGTAGTTTCGGGAAAATCAAAACTTGTATCAGTGCATGGCTCTAATGACACCAACGGAGCATTAACGGCTAACATTTACGACAATGTAGCAGGTTCGGGAAAAGTAATCGCAAGACTACACATACCGGCAGGAACAAGTATAGAGTTTGACATGCATGGAGTTTTATGTAGTCTTGGTATTACCGCAGTAGTTCCTAATCATTTAGATATTACAGTCGAATTTGCTTGAGGTTTTTATTATGCCAGCGTTAAGCCAAGATACCCGTTTAGTTATGACTATACTTTTTGTTGGAGCATTAAGTGGAACAAATGTTTGGGCGTATGCTCAATTTGGAACAGGATTTCCTTATGGAGCATTAGCACATTCGGTTTTATTTGGATTAGGAACAATAGGTGCAATCATGGTTATGAAGGCCGTTTTTGATTTAGTCTTGAATGACAAGATAGAAATGTGGCTTCTTGATAGAAAGATAGCGGCCTTTTGGGAAAGAAAAGCAAGAGACGAGCAACAAAGAAACAAGATGCGTGAAAGCGCAAGACAATACAATACTAATCTTTATCAAGGTATTCAAGAAGAAGAAGAGAATACTGTTGGTAATGAGTTCTTAGCCGCATTACAATAGGCGGTGAAAGAATGGTCTTTGGAGATTTAATGGGGTTCTCGGACTCCGATTATGCTTATAATCAAACAAGAGCGCATTCTGCCGATATTTTCTTTTTGAAAATGAGAGCATGGTTTTGGGGTTCTTGTGTTGGGCTATCAGCATTTTTGATAGGTAATATTATGGGAGTCTTTGACATCAATATAATGGGTTGGATTATAGCGAGGGCAAAAGATATTTGGGGGCATTAATTTGTGGAAAAATATTCTTAAAAACATTCACTCTTGGATTTCTAAAGATAGAATAAGTGATGGAGAAGCAGAATTAATTGATAGCGAATATGGAATTTATTGGCAAATTAATCAATTTGGCTTAAAAAGAGGATATAGAAATAAAGGCTTAGGTGAAAAGTATCTAAGAGAATTTATTGATTACTTAGAAGGTGAATTTGAAACTAATGATATTCCCTTAGTTCATATGCCCGTAGGTGAAGCAATTACTTTTTGGGAACGCATGGAAGGAAAGGGATTAGTGATTGTTTAATGTCATTAATGACAGGCTTTGCTATATTAGTTGGTGAAGCAGTTATCGGCTTTTGGAAGAAAGTTCACGCTATTAATTTTGGAGTCTATGGGGCGACTATGGTTGGTAAAACAACTTTAAGTCACCAACTTAGAACAAGGGGAGAAGTTCCCCAAATAAATGAAAGGACAGTCGGATTACATAGAGCCTCAAGAAAAAATGTAAAGATTGATGGTGATTCTCATACAATAAAAAGCGCAGACATTGGCGGAGAAGCAATCTATTGGAAGGAATGGGTAAAAGATATGCAAAAGCGCAGGGTAAAATATATTATTTTTATGATAGACCATAGACATTTAGATAGCGAAGCCAATTTAGACCATCAAGTAGCGTGGAAATTTTTAGTTGATACTATTGTTTCCGATATATGGCCAACAGGAAGGAGGAAGAAAGAATCGGATTATCCTTTAGCAATAGGTATATGGGCTAATAAATATGATATATGGGGAGAAAAATACCCACCGAAAGAAGGAGAACCCATAGACAAACATAAAATATTTGAACCTTTTAAGTATGGAATGAGGCAGTTAAACGACAAGGGAATCCCTTGTTTCAAGTATATCGTATCGGCAAAATCCGACCCTGAAATGGTATATAGAGGCGTAATGACGATGATAAAAGATTATTGAGGAATAGAAAATGTATAACAACCAATTAATAGGACAAAATGCACCGCAACAGTTTAACCCAACACTAAATCCCTTACAACAAGCAAGGGCAAGTGGGGTTGTTCAAGAGTATAAGTTTATAACTTTTAAACCAAAGAAACAACAGAAAGAACTAATTACAGTTTTAAAATCCGAACCTAAGAAGTTCTTAGGAATAAAATACGGAAAAAAATTTAATTTAAAAGACAGATGTGTTGTCTGTGGTTTTCATCATATTTGGGAACAAGGAGATTATTTAAGGCCACCAATACCTTTAGACGGGGTAATTAAAGGAAGGCCATTAAGAGGAACATATTGTCCTAAACATGCTTCTCATTATATGCAATTAGAAATGCTACAACAACAGATACTTGCAGATAAACATGGATTAGATTTTAAAGCATTTAAACCTAAAATGCCAAAGATATTAAAAAGTGGCCCAATTAAAAGTTTAACTAAAGAAGATGTTGTTTCATTAACTGCCGCAGGTTGGTTTATAAGACCACCCTCCTTAGCAGATAATAAGACGGCTACCGAAGAAGTAATTCGCCTTATTACTGAAATGAATACCATGACAGATAGAATGAATTATTTAATGTTAAAGCATCAAATTCAAGCAACTAATGAAGAATTAGAAGAAAAGGAGGACTAAATATGGGAATATTAGGAACAAGTAATGGAACAGTGATGAACGCAGTTCAAGCAACAAGCGACCAACAATTTAAGAATGTAAATAATTTACTTTCTTTACAAGATAATCATGTTGAGGAATTTTTTCAATATCATGGTGAACAATTTTTATCGGCTCTTGAGAAACTAATGGAAGATGTAGTCGAAAGAGTAGTTTCTCAAATGTTGGCTAAATTGGCTTTTAGCACAAGTGGTTCGGGAATGGTAGTAAATCCTGATTCTTTAAGAGAGTATGAAAGAATAACACAAGAAAACATTGACTTAGATATTCAAAAACTATTACAGACCGCAATTAATAGCGAAGTAGTTAATCAGCGAAAGATGGCTAAACAACAGTATCTTGAATCACAAGGATTTAGCGGTGGAGGAAATATGCAACAACCAAGCGCAGGTATGGCAGTAGCAGGATTAACTGGCAATACTCAACAATACCAACAAATGCAAGGTGCTATGAATAATGGAAGCGGTTATCCTATTCCTCCAAATGGAACAGATGGTTATGGTAGGCCATATTGGATTGATGCTAATGGCCAAATGAGTTATGAGCCTCCACAAGCAGGATTAGGATTGGGTTCAGCAATACAAAAAGGTGCGGCTTGGGCTAAATGGCTAATGTGAGGGGGAAATAAATATGGTCGCTTTTAGATGGGGTAATCAAAACTTATCCTTACCAAATTCCGCTAACTTTCTTAAGACGGAAATGAATGATTTTCTTAGCACAGGGGATAGAAGTTTTGTGGTTAAATTTAAGCGAGCAAAAGAAAGTGTTCAAGGTAGCAATTTAAATGAACAAGAGTTTATGGGTGAATTTAAAAAAATTTACGAGGAAGTTTTACAACAGCCTCTAAAACCACTTTTAGAAAATAAAGATGGTTGGAAACAATTTTCAAATATAAAGTCAGGTAAAAAGGGAACAATGATTAATCAAGCCAATATTGATTTTATTGACGACCAAAAAATAGAAAATCTTACTGATGCTAAAGTATTAACAAGATTAAAAGGTGCAGGTGCGCTTGAATTTGCTAAAGAAGGTAAAGTTGAATTACCACCATTCCCTTTTGAAGAAACATTTCCTAAGAGTGAGTTTTCATTTGAAACGACAAAAAGTGTAGAAAAATATATTGACGATGATGTTAGATTAAGAGTTAATTCACAAGGCGAAGGTTGGAATTTAGCATTCAAGAAAGAAAATGCAAGATTAGATGCTCATATAGAAATAGTATATCCTCCTATTGATGAAGGAAAAATAATGGCAGAAAAAGCCGATTATATTCTTGAAACAACAGGACAAAACGCTACTTTTAAATCGAAATCATCGCAGTTAAAGGTAGGAACTGAAATTATAGAGCATTCTTTTACTTTATATGATAAAGACCTAAAAAAGATAGGGGCTTTGTTTAAAGGAACAGTATTGACACCAATGAAATTAGTTGATGATAAATTTGAACATGATGAGGAAGGAAAACAAATTACTACCAAAATAGGTGGTGAAGGTTTAGAAAGTGAATTGGCTTTCTTAACTGGGGTAAGCGATTTAAATAGAACTCCGGAAATGGTAGATGAACATATTGTTATGTTAGGTGAACAATACTATCACTATAAGCAACCAAGCGGAACATTGAATAATATAGTTTTAGATTTACTTAGCGAATCAAAAGGATTTGTAAGAGCAAATCAAGAGTTATTCTTAAGAATATTAAAGCCGTATCTTGATGAACCAACGGCAGTATATACAGGAAAAATACTTGCTAACATTAAAACAAAACAAAAGCCTAAAGATACTTTTAGAGCCACCGCATTATCAACACAAACAAAAGATGCAAAATATTCAAAAACAAGATATGCTGAAAATAAAGAAAATCCGGAAGAAAGAATAACACCGGAAGAATACAAAGCCCTTCCTATTGAAAAAAGGAAAAAATACAAATTAGTTTCTAAACCATTAACACAAGAAGAAATAATGGAATTAACAGAAGAGGCATTTAAGCATAAAGAAACAGGAGAAACTATTTCCGAATTAGCCTATCAAGCACTACCTAATGAAGATAAAAAGAATTACAAGACTAATCTTCAAGTTGTTGAAACAAAAGAAGGAGTTTCAGGGGCTAGTATAAGAGGTATGGAAACTTACGGTGGCCACGAATACAAATATGATTCAATTAATTCACACAACGCAGAAGAATTGTTTGCGAATGCTTTTGTTGAATGTAAAATATATGTAGTTAATAATGGAGAATTTAACCTAAATCCGTTTAGAAGAGGGGCAGGTAATAGGGCTTTGTCTAAAGAAATAAATAAACTAAAAAGAAATGTTAGAAGATTAAAGAAAATATTTGGGTGATAATAATGGGAACAACCATATCGCCAAGCGACTTTACCGAAATAAATCCCGACTATTCACAAGGCAGGGGATTTTATACTAATGCAACAGAAGTCGCTAATCTATTACAAATACCTGCTTTTACAAATAGCACTTATCCAACAGTTGCTCAAGTTGGGAATATAATAAAAAGAGTTGAAGGAATTATTGATGATAAAGTCAAGCGTTCCTTTAGACCAATTATTACTAAAGATGAATACCATAACTTTGAATTTTCAAGAAGGCCACATAAAACATATTTTGGTGGCCATGTTGGATTTGTTCAACTAAAACAAATGAAAGTTAGAAAAATAGTTTCTTTGTTAGTTTGGCAAGGTGGTTCATATGAAGAGTTAGCATCAGCGCAAGCAAAAATACATCTTCTTGAAAATTTTAGAGATTTAAATTCAATCATATTACAACTGCCTAATAGCGGTGTATCTTTTGAGTTGTTATCGGAGAATGACATAACCGATTTAGCAAATAGTGAATTTTGTAATACCTTTGGATTAAAAACTACTAATGATGAAATTACTGCCTTAATCAATGAATCCTTCCCTTCGGCTACATCTTCTTTTACAGGAGCAACTGCGCCAAAGGCTCTAACCTCTTCTAATCTATCCATTTCCGACTTTTTCTATGCCTCAAAAGATAAGAATAATGGCAAGCAACTTCTCATTTCCTCCCTACTTTCCGGTGATGATGGGGCAGATTGTGTATTAAAAGCAACCATAAAACAGTCATGCACTACGGCTAACTCATCAACTGCTCTTACCGTTGCTGATTCATCTAAATTAGGTGTTGGTATGGCTGTTAGCGGAACAGGCATTACAGGAACAATTACTATTGCTTCAATTACAGATGGAACGCATGTTGTATTAAGTGCGCCAGCATCAGCAAGTGGAACAAATGTTCTTACTTTTACTGCAACAGATACAATACCAACAGTTTGTAATCTTGTTGATTTTACAGACAAAGAAGATTTGAATAGGCTTGGTTCTTTTTGGACAATTGGTGAAGAAGGCCGAATATTCTTTTTCAACGATTACCCATTCCATGCTAATAATTCTGTAATAGTTTCTTATGTTGCAGGTGATGGTAGAGTTCCTTCTGCTATACATGAAGCCGCTACAAAATTAGTTTCGGCTGAAATAATAAGGCACGACGACCAAAGCATATTAATTGCAGAAACAGGAGCAAATATTTCTACTAAAGAAAAGTATGATATACTCCGAAAAGAGGGAATGGATATTCTAAAGGGTAAAGGCGACCTTGTATATTTTCTTGATTAGGTGATTCTATGGCTTTTGAAATTGATATTAAAAAGTTAGAAGAACTCTATGAAATAGAGAAAGAAAGACAACTTGCTATGAAAGAATTATCGGAACAATTGGGATATGATATTTCATTTAGTGATGATGAAACAATAGAAAATGCACTACAAGCGTATAATATTTATCTTAGTAAATCAGTAGAACAGGAGGTATTGTTATTGATGAAGTCTCTCTTCTCATAGATTTGTTATCAACTCAATGGTCTTCTAATGCTACGGCGTTAGTAAGCGCAGGAACAATTAGTGTTTCTCATGCTATTACTCCTGATTTTATTGATATTAGAACAATGTCGGCTAATAAGGGAGTTAGAGTTGATTTAAGCAGAACCCCTGCAACAATTGTTGTTTTTGAGGACTCTCAAGATGTTGAATATCCAACTGTTCATTATGATATTAAAAACGAAACTTATTCCTTTACCATGCACATTAGAGTATTACATGATGAGCGTTCCGGTTTAGATGCTTCATATGGCAAAGACAGGCTAAGGGCTATATACTTGATACTTAGTAGGGTTGTTGAGAGCAACAGGCGTGGATATACTGCAAGTGATGGTTCAAGATTTAATCAATTATTCTTAGGTTCAAGAAATGAAAGTAATGATAGAGCAAAGAGGTTATTTGGATATAAAATTACATTACAAGCCAAGAAATTCGCAATTAGTGTTCCCTCGTAAGTTTTGTAGGAAAAGGGGAGAGATAAGATGGTAAATAGAGACATATTTTTAGGAAGTGGGGCAAGTTTAACTCTTGTTCCTGAATTAGATTTTAAGATAACAGGCCAAGCAACACCACAAACTAATGATGCTACGGTGCAACTAAATACATCGTCAATGGCTCATTTTAGTTTATTGACTAATTTATACGCAGGTTGTATATTAGAATTATATGATGGAAGCAATGTTTTGGTTTCTACTCATAGGGTTGTTTCAAATACAGACACCACTCTCACCTTTACTCCAAAAGTCAGTAAAGCAGGAGGAACATTAACAAGTCATTATTATGTTCTTAAATCATATGGTGCGCCACTACCTGCTCCAAGAGTTGCAGGAGGAAGTTCATCTTTGGCTCAACCAACTATAACTGATGCAGGAACTCAAATTCTTGCGACTTCATCTATTTTAGATAATACAGAAATTAATGCAGTATCGGGAATTAGTGGTGGTTCAAATGGTGAAATTGAATTAACTCTTTCAGCCCATGCAACGCAAATGACTTTTGCTACGGTAGCCGCAGATAATTATGAAAATGGGGCGGGGAATGCTGATGGATTCATTACTTTATATATCGCAGGACTTGGTGGAACAGAAAGAATAGCCGTTATTTTTAATGATGATAGCCATTCTGCTACTTCTACAAGTGCCGATAGAGATATTACAATTACTGTCACAACAGGAGATGATGGTTCAACTGTTGCAGAAGCAGTTAGACTTGCTTTGGCTAATGAAGATTTAACCATTACAAGAACCTCTAATGTTTTAGCAATTACTAACTCTATTGGTGGTTTTGTGACAAATTCAGCAGAAGATACTAATGGCGGAGTGACTTTAGACAGTAATGCTGCGGGTGGAACAATTACTGCGGTGACTGTTAATAATGCAGGAAGCGGATATTCGGGTAGTGGAACTGCTACTATCGCTTCAAACGGAGATGATGGACAAATAGCAATAACTCTAACAAGCACAACAACAAGTAAAAGACTACTTGCTGATAATTGGTTGGGTCTATTAGAAACAGGAACTTTCCCTAATGTTGAGGTTGAAATGAAACAAATGAATCTATCTTTAGGCGGTTCAAGAAATTGGACATACCAATACAAAGGAACTGAAAATGCAACAGGTGGAAGTTTGGCTTTTGTTCTTACACACCCAACTTGGTTTTATTATTTCTTAGGTTCTTGTGAAACAATAACAGGTTCAAGTATAATTGGAACTAATAACGCAAATTTGAATGCAAACGGAATACAAACTTCTAATGCAGATACAAATAATAAATTCTTAATAGACAATGCGGCATTTTTAGGACAAGGGCCGATTATTTATAGAACAGTCGGAGATAAAATTGTTCCTCCATTAATGGCAACAGACGCACATAACGCTATGGATATTGTCGCAGTTCCAACAAATTCCGGAACAAATGATTTATTGACTTATACTTTTAAGGAGGTCGAAGGAGATATTCTTCCATCATTCGCTTTGGAACAAAGCATTAGTAAGTTAGACGGTGCTAATCAATATAAAACCGGAACAGATGCTCTTGAAGATAATAACTTTGTTAGAATCGCAAGAGGAAATATGGTGAGCGATATTAGTTTAACCGCTAATGAAAATGAAGAAGTTAAAATGACTATGAATCTAAACACAAGAAATGTTAGTCAGCCAAATACTGATACAGTATTTGAAGCAAGAAACGGTCAAGCAACTAATACATCTTTAATAAATTATAATACTGCAAAGGAATCTTATAATGAACCATACTTTTATTCCGGTGGAAGTTTCTCAATCTTCGGCCAAACCTTCTTAAAGATAACAAGTTTTACTTTAAATATGAATAACTCATTAGAAGATAAGAGATTCTTAGGCTCTCAAAGTAAATCAATAAAAGATGCTATTCCATCACAAAGAACCTATGAAATTAGTTTTACTGCTATGATTACCGACAACAGGTTATTTAACGAACTATTGGATAATACAGATGCAGGAGAACAAGCCGCAGGAACAAATGATATTGTTTTGACTTTTACTAAGCAAGGAAATGCTAATGAAACATTCACTATTACTTTAACTGATTATCTTCTAAGTTCTGCTAATGTCACTATTCCCGATAATAAGGGTGCGGTGACAATTGAAGCAACAGTTATGCCAAGAAAATGTTCAAGCATTGTTGCTACTACCAATTGGATTCTACAAGGGTGATTATATGGTTAAAGGACTCACATTAAGAGAAGCATTGAGGCAACTCAAAGAAAAAAAGGTTGAAGAACCTAAACCTAAACCTAAAAGAAAAAGAAAATCTAAATTAGAAAAGTAATATTCCACCAACACCGTTTGTTTGTTTGTTGGTTTTGAAGGTGGATAACATGGATAAAAAAATAGTAAGTGATAAGTCGGTGCTTTTTGCACTACAAGAGCCTAAGATGCACTATATTAAAGTTGCAGAAGATAAAGAAGAATACCTCAAGATTTGGGTTAAAGAACCAACTTGGCTTGAGGTTGATAAAGCGATGAATAGCATGATGAAAATTGATGCTAAGAATCAAGACATGGATATTGATTTGAATGCCATGTTTAAATTTATGGTTGAAAATTTTGTGGTTAAAACAGAACCGCATCTTTCAGCAATTGACATTCTAAGATTAACTCCTTATGTGGGTAATCAACTAAAGGAAATATTACCTAATCCTTTTACAACTCTTCAAGGTGATGAAGAAAAAAACGAATAATGAGAGAAGTTATTAGGGGAAAAAGAAATGACCCCCAACGACTTTCTCTCGTTATTGTTTATACTCTCGCTAAAGCCTTAGCGATTAGCCCATTGGAGATTTATAAGATGCCAGCGAGTTTAGTAAGCGATTTGCTTATAATCCACAGCGAGATAGAAATGATGAAGGCGGAAGAGTTAGACAAAGTAAGTTCCGATGCAAAATCAAAATTAAATAATATTCGGTGATTTAATGACAAACTTAACTAAGGTTTTTAATGAGGGTAAAACCGGCGTTATTGCTCTTAATAAAGAGGTTGTATCATTTGAAAAACAAATGTTAAGTTTAATGAAAACTCAAAATAATTATTTACAGGCTTTAAAAAAGTCAAATAAAGTAACTGAAAAGGAAATTAATTTGAGAGACTTAAATAAAAAAGCATTAAGAGAACAAGTTAAGTTAGAAAAAGATTTAAACACAAGAACAAAAATATTATCCGCTACTCAAAAAATGAATAATGACCAATTTAATTTAGGTATTAAAACATTTACTGATTATAGAAAGGCAGGAGGAACAACTTTAGAGTATTTATCCACATTTATGACCGGAACTTCAGAAAAGATTAAAATACTCGGATTTGAAGCACAAGCCGTAAGAAGAGTCATTTATGGATTTATGCCGCCCGGAATGTTTAGATTAGTTAATAAAACTGCTTCTATCTTTAATGGATTAGGTTCAGCATTTAGAGCATTAAGAGATAATGCTTCGGAATCAAATAATATTTTTACTAACACATTTAAAATATTAAGCAAATTAAAATTACCAAAAGGAACTTTTAATAAAACAATGGGAATGCTTTCTGGAAGTAATACAAAAGACCATGAAAAGATTAAAGCCAATAAAAGCAGACTTAAAGTTCTTAGGGCGGAAGATGCAAGAGGCGGATTAGATGAAGGCCAAAAAAAAGAATTAGCCGGAAGAGAAAAATTTGCCGCAGATAATAAAGGAAAAGGCGGATTATTGGCAGGAATTAAACAACAAAGAAAAATAGCCAAACAAAACAGAAAAGCCTTACTTAAAAGATTTAAATGGAAAAAATTTAGTGAAGGAATTAATAAGAGAGGAAGGCTTGTAGGTAATTTTATTAAAATGGCCTTTAGACCTGTTATGACTTTCTTAATTATGAGTATGGTTTATTTAGCCGTATTTTCTATGGTTGTAGTTGCTATAGCAAAAACAATAAAAGAAGCGTGGAAATTCACATCAAAAATAATTTCTCCTTTTATTGCTATGATGTTAAATGCTCTTGGTGGAATTTGGGAGGGCTTAACTGATGTTTTCAAAGGTATAATTAATGGCGACTTAGGATTAATAGTTGAAGGAGTTATAGGCATAGCGTTTAATTTATTGCAGTTTCTTTTGGGGTTGGCTTTAGCCGCAGTTATCGGATTAGGAACATTAGTCTTAAAAATGGCTCATGTTGGCGCAAAAAAATTATGGAATTGGCTTAAAAAAGCACTCTCAAGTTGGGAAAATATTAAGAAAAATGCAGGAAAATTAATATTAGTAGCAGGAGCAATTCTCGCACTATTTTTTGGTTGGCCAGCCATAGTTCTCGCAGTTCTTATTACCATAGTTCCTAAACTTATCAAACTAATAATAAAGAAGGTTGAGAAATTATTTGATTTCTTTCACACAGGAGGAACTGCAACAGGTGGTATGTCAGTTGTTGGAGAAAGAGGGCCGGAATTAGTTAAATTACCGATTGGCTCAAGAGTTAAAAATAACCATGTAAGTAAAAGAACTGCTTCATCAAATAGAGGCGGAAACACAATCAATATTACAATTAATGCCAAAGACACTTCCGATGCTGAAATGCGAAGAATAGCAGAAAAGGTCGGAAGATTAGTCAATAATAACATTAATAGAAATACAGGAATGTCGGGGATAAGGTGATAAAATGCCAATAGATGTAATTAATACTGAACACAATGTTTTTCTAAAAGTCAATGCTCATAATAGCGGGGTTGGTAATCAAGTTGATACTATTCCATTAAAGTGTATTTCAGTTGCGGTTGATGTTAGCAGAACAGTTCCCGCAATTCCTATTCCTCTTTCAAGTATAGCAAGGGGTCAATCGGAAACAATTGCAGTTGATTTAGGAATGGCTTCTAAGAGCATTCAATTAAACGGGGTAATAACAAATGCAACAATAAGAAGAAGCCATACTGAAAGTTCCGGAACATATACTCCAATAAATATGACGGCAGAAGAATTGGCTCAATTAATTGCATCGGGTGTTGATTCTTCCGGTTTGGCTCATTATCAAAATTTTAATGAATTGGTTTTTCTAATAGAATCAAACATTAATGAAAATTATGTTGAAAGAAATGCAGTAGAAAGAATACCATTTACTTTTGCTTCAAGGGGTTTAGCATTAGAAAAGGATAATGAGAGAGTTCCATTACCTGCTGATTTCCCAACAGACCAAAACTCAACCGGATTAACGGGTTTTATTGAAAATTTTAATTTTTCAATAGAAGCAGACCAACCAACACAAGTCACTTTCGGTATGAGTTTTAGAGTGGCTAATATTTTCCCATGAGGCGATTTAAATGTATGATATTTATGTAGGAAAACAAAGAAGCATAGTGTTTCCCATTATGTGTAATGCTCATATAAATATTAGTTATGCAGATAACATTGTTGATTTTGCTAATAACAACGATACAACAGATGATGTTCCTTACGGTTTATGGGGTCATAGCGGGTCTTTTACTTATGAAGCACTATTTACTCCATATGATATTAATGGAATGGGTGCAGGTGGTTTAAGAGGTCGCACCGCCCAACAAACAAGCGATTTTATAATGCCTCAAGGGGGAACAGGAAAAATAAGTGAACATTACTTACAACAAAGATACGGACACCCTATGGTTCTTTTTTATAATCCTAACTTTCAAGTTTATCTTCAAAATACTACAACCGATAATAATAACCAACCGGCTGAATATAAAATAGTCGTCTCTTTAAAAATAAATGGAGTTGTTCAATCTTTTGAGACAGGAACAGTTATTAGCGCAGTATCGGATAAAACTTGGTTAAAAGGTAATGCAGATAATAACA
>Ga0098041_1000264_pt1 | contig 21387 bp, 27 predicted proteins | sample 8_EtaG_FD_77066 | JGI IMG/M metagenome (GOLD analysis project Ga0098041, IMG submission 77066) | Marine viral communities from the Subarctic Pacific Ocean - 8_ETSP_OMZ_AT15162 metaG | ecosystem: Environmental > Aquatic > Marine > Oceanic | place: Pacific Ocean | collected 2015-01-08
AAGATCAATACAAAATAGATTTAAGCAATAATGATTACAATTCTGAATATTCAAAGGATTGGGAAAAAAATATAGATGATCTTATTGTTTACCTACAAAAATACAAAGAAACAGAAAGAGAGAAAAGTAAAGAAAGCGACAAAGAATTTTATCAGTTTATGTCTAATAAGTATGGTAAAAGCTGGAATGACTACGCTAAAAAGAAAGAGAGACATCTTAATCAGGAGAAAAGCTAATGGCTAAAGCGTTATTTTGTCCTAAATGCGATACAGAGTATTGGGGATTAGCAACAGGCAAGAATGGAGCGAGATGCAGAAAGTGTGGATATAGATTCACCTTTGCAGATGTTAATGATGAATACAGTAAATGTATTAGGAGTGTCTAGAATGAGTTTACGCGAAGTTGAAGAAGGAAAAAATCTTACTTTTTTATTCAAATACAATAAGAAAGAATATGAAATTGTAATCAAAAACAATGGCAAATATTTACAAATAAGAAATCCTTGTTTGAAAGACCGCAAAGAATTTGAGATTTATTTTGAATCGATAATTAATTTACAGGAGAAAAGCTAATAACTCCCGACTACTTACTCTCTATAGCTTTAGTCTCCGACTTGTTCTCAATAGTTATACCCGACTTAGATCCTAATAAGTCCTGGAGTCTCCTCTCTACTTCTTCCCGACTCATCTGATCTATCTTCCCGTGCAATACTTCCCGACGATCAACGATAAGTCCTCCGACTTTAAGCAACAATCCTTGAGCCTGTATAGCTGCGTTAAAAGCTCCCCGACCCCAAGCATCATCTCTTAGCTTATACAGATCTTCAACTGCACGCTCATGCGTGAGTTCAAACTTCTTCTTAGCTTCCGACATCAAGCGTTCATACTCCCGACGAACGTGAGCGTATTTACTTTCTTCATTCTTACGCATCAGTCTCCCGACGACGACTGGATTCTTATACCCTGCTTTCTTGGCCGCTTCTGCAAACGTCAACTGTGGATCGTTGACTGCGTTCCAGACTAGCAATCGTTGTCTTTTCGTTAATTGTTTTTCGTCGTGGTTTAGATATTCAATAGGCATATCTTCTGTATCTTCTAATGTTTTATCAATCGTTACCGACTTTCGTATGTTCATGTCTCTTGGCATATACTACTTTCGCTCCTGGAAATGCTTCCGCTAGTTTAACAATAAATTCACTCTCTAATAATTCTATAGTTTTTTCATCTAATTCTTTTCTTATTCTTTCTTTTAGTTTTGTCATATTTTAGAGTTTTGTCAGAGTTTTGTCACACTATTCCTGACAAAACTAATTTTTCTAAGAAATCCTGTAAGATAAGGGTTTTCAGAAGAGTATTTATATTTATTTTTTAATATATACCCCCTTTTGTCATACATTCTCTTACACCCCCCTATAGTTTTCTACTATTTGTACCCATGTTTTTACAGGAAACCCCAAACCCTGACAAAACTGCCAAAACGCCAAAAGTGCTAGGTGAAAGGGTTTCAAGCCAATAGTTTTGTCATTCATCATCATCCTTTTTGACAAAACCCCCTAAATCTAGATCAAAATGCTCATTTCTCTCTATATCTAGACCAAAGCTTTCTGAGAGCAAACGACTGATCGAATCAAGGCCCTCTTCCATTCTGGCGGAATTGTTTATTATTTCGCAGATCCCGTACGCCATTATCATTTCGGCCACCATATTAGGTTTAGCTCCCCTGATTACAAAGTCGTCAAACAATGTATCCAGGCGTTGCTTACCTTCAATATGACTAGGGTTGCGCTTGTATTTGTTTATTTCTACTACTTTTAAATGCGACATACCGACAGTATAGCCGATTATTCCTCATATTCGCTTAAAAAAACGGGTTGATCTTTGCCTATATAAGCGCCAAGTACGTTAAAGTCCATATACTCAATCGCTTCTTCTGAAGTCATTTCGTCTCTTTTAACTAATATTTCGACGCATTTATCGACAGAATAAATAAGGCGCTCCTTCTGGACCACCATATCGTAGGTTACTCCTATGATTGCTTCGTCAAATCCGTCTGCTTTTAACATATTAAATAAGGTGAGGTACTTCGTTGCTGACTGTACCTCGAGCCATTTGTTTTACTTTCTTACGGAGAAAGAGTGCAACTGCATATCTATTATATTATAGAAGTCGTATGTATTACCTCTCTCGAGTCGTTTCAATCCGAGTGTATTTTTTGTAACGCTTACCTTTGTTAACGCCATTTTGGACCACCCACTTATACTCAATCCTCTCCTTTTGTTCCTTCATCTTTTTGTTTATCGGCTAAAAAATTAGCGATGTAAGTTTTATTATCCTTATCCAACTCCCCGTACAATCGTATTATTTCTACGATCTTAGCTTCGTCATTCATTTGGTTTCCCCCCGTTGTTCTGACGCTAGTATATCTTCGTATATCTCACGCCTTACTGCCATTTTAACTTCCTTTGGCAAATCTGTAACCACTTGTATGTCAGTTACTTTGGGGATCCAATTTTTCCAATTATAAGCTTCGTGTGTAACTTTAGGGTTATAACGATACTCCACCATATCGGCGTGAAGGTCCGTCTTTATATAAAAGTTATTCATTATCTTTATGCCAAACGGTTCCTTTCCTCCAACCTTCAGGGTCAAAACTTTCTTCCATTTCGGCCATATCAGCTCTCCCTGAATACATTTCATCTATCGTAGTCTCCAGGTCATCTATCTCTTGTACGATAGCTGAAGCGGCCCAATCGGGCGCTATGCGTCTAACAATAGCTTTAACTTCTGCTAAAATTTCGTGATAGCCTTCGTATTCTTTTGGTTTGTACTGACTACTCATCCCACACACCCTCTAACTCATCCAGCTCATCAGTAGATTTTGTAACCTTAATGGCTTCCATTACTATACCTAACGCTTCAACCTCGTTAGGCGCGCAATCAAGGGCCATGCGTGTAAAGAACTGTGTACCTAAATGTACTACGTGAGGTACACCAAGTTCCTGTGCTTTTTCCGTTACTTCTAACAAATCAAACCAAAGTTGATTGTGTATTTCTTCTGCAATATTTTCTTCTGCATCTATTTCTTTTTTAACTATTTTTGTCTTTGCCATTTCACTTTCTCCTAAGTAATTTACAATAAGTATATACTAATTTGTTTACAAGTGTAAACTTATTTTGTATTATTACATTTCAACTTTTTGGAGAAAGATATGACAAAACTTAAAAACTTAATAGACAGCACTCTAAAACCAGAAGCAAAACAACGACTGAATAACTTTGGTCCAGACAATATGATACTGCTTTTAGAGGACATTTTAGCAATGGGAAGGGTCGCAGAAGCGATGACTTATATTTGCCAACATCATCCTCAAGTATTTCAAGAGGCTTATAAAGAGGTACTTAAAAATGACAATAGGTAAACCTTTACGTTGCTACCCATTTAAGAAGAAAGACGGGTCCTTCATGTATTTGCCTTACGACAAAACTGAATTTGATCTAACCTTTATGGGCAACAACAAAGAAATCAAAGCGGTCAAAGAATACTGGGAAGCTATAGGCAAACCAAAATACGACCCGCGCAGATCAATAACAGAAAACTTAACGGATCTAAAAAACTATATCGGCTATTGGCCCGAGCCTTTACTTAGCGACAAGATCGTGCAGACCACTCTGTTAGAATATGAGGACGATGAATCTAAAGACGCCGTTCAAGATTATTTTAAGATGCAACAAGAGTTCCAACTTAAACAAGAACAATCCAAGACTAAAAAAGTTTATAGAAAAAAAGATTGGGATGAAGATGACGATGTACCATTTTAATAGGAGAAAATATGAGAACAGGTAAAACTCAAATAGAACGACAATCTAACGCTGGATCAAGAGGTAAACGTACCTCTATCGGTATCAAGAATCTTGGGACCAGTACGATGAACAAAAGTAAACGCCGTATGCGCGGCAAATCTATATATAGAGGACAAGGACGGTGAAGGAAATTAATTTACCTAAAGATAAATATTTGCAAGCAAAAAAAGATACAAGAATAACTGCTAGAGCCAATCAAGAATATCAAGATAAATTAAAAGAAATGTCTAAGACTTATAAATTGGCAGAAGGAGTTTTGCTTTCTTATATGATTGATTATTTTTATGAAGAATTAATTGGAGAAAAAAAATGAAACAAATACCAGAATTACTAGAATACGACCCTATAGAGAAGGGTGACGCGATTGTTATTAGAGAAATACCAAACGAACTATATCATTCAGAACTGGGCATCAGCTCTAGTTTTGTACGTAAGTTTGGCGAATCGCAAATACACGCCGTTGAAACGGAACAAGAAACCACCCCCGCAATGAACTTTGGTACTGCTGCCCACTACATGTTAGTAGAAGGCGAGGCCGTATTTAATGACAACGTAGGCGTGATCGTTGGATCTCCCTACACCAAAGTAAGTAAGGATTTAAAACAAGACTTTATAGATCGCGGGCTGGTAGTTATTAATGAAAAGGATTACCTGTCTATAGAAGGTATGGCATCCAATATCATCCCAGAAGCGGATATGTATTTGAACGGTGAGGGCAAGATAGCGGAAGCGTCTTTTTATTGGTATGAGGACGACGTGCTTTGTAAGTGTAGACCTGACGTTATATGCAATCCGCAAGGACCACATCAGGATTTTGAGATTGTAGCGGTGGATTACAAGACCACTTACAGTTGCAGTCCTGAATCATTCTTAGAATCCGTACTGAAATACGGATACGCGCAACAAGCCGCTTGGTATAGAAGAGGATTAGAAGCTGCGGGTTACAGAGTTAAAGAGTTTGTATTCGTTGCGCAAGAAAAGAAAGAACCTTACGCAAGCAAGATATTTAAGATAACCGATAAGCAAATGGACAAAGCCTGGTTAGATATGAAGGATATGTTGGAGTCTTATAAGAAATACCTTAAAGGAACTAAACCTACCATTCATAACAGTCCGAATATCGTTACGCTTGAATTAGAAGAATAATGGCCAGATTGAAAAATGAGGACCGATTGTGTGGGGCTTTTTACCAGGCACACAGTTTTTTGGATTTTAATTTAAAGACTCATAACCAAAACACAGGTCCTTTATCCGAAGCAAAAATGCTTGGTATAAACTTGCCAGGCGTTATGCGTTATCGTGAACAAGCCACTGAGTATGATGCAAGACTTTTGGACATTTACCAAAAACTTTGCAAACAAGAATATGATTTGTGGATGGATTCTTTGAAGTTTCAATTTAAAGCAACTTTGTTGCATGAGATTTTGCCACCCAAACAAATATTGAATGAATTTTTCGGAGATCTCCATATACGAGTGCCGCACGAAAAAACTTTACTTATATCTGATAGGGGGGGTGCCACCACAATTATGTCGGTACAAGAACACAAAACAGATCAATTCATTAAAGATGTAAAAAAAGCGAATAAAAAAAGCGGCTTGTTTGCTACCGATGTAGGTTTACGAAAATTATTGAAGCAAATCAAAAATTGGAAAACAGAATCGGTTTTGGTTTGCAGAGTGACGTTCGCACACAATATGTCTAAAGAAGAGATATATAAACCAAAGCGTTTTAAGAGAAAAACTTTGGAAACTATGACCAGACCCACAACAGCGCATTATCCTACAAATCTTGTGTTTCCTTGTGGCCTCACTATTAAAGAAACACAAAATTGCACACCTGTAATCATAGAAGATGTCCAGCAATTTATTAACGAAAAAGATTATGGTTTGTTTAGCGCAATGGTTTTTCCATACAGCAGTAAACCCATTGAGGGCAATTATTTGCAGTGGGACCATACTGAGAAAGAAACGTTAAAGGATAAACTTTGGAAGAGAATGAACAAAAGGTGGAAAATGGAAGAAGAATCTTATGTTCCCCCAAGAAACAATTTGTGGCGAGCTGCATTACAAACTTTGGTGCATATATCTGTATTAACGCACCCAGATTTTAAAGAGTTTTGTGTAAACATGCTAAAAAAAGACGGTATGCAACCTAACAAAACACCATACAACAAAGACAATCCTTACAAGAGCCGTCCTGGCTGGCGTCCAGCTTTTGAGCATTACGTAGTAACAATAAATGTGCCAGATGATGTTAGTAAAGAAGCAGACGCTAGTACACATAAAAAACGTCATCATTTGGTGCGTGGTCATTTAATGAGATCGCATAGTGAAAATTCAACTGACGGTTTTGTGTGGCGCAGATCTCACTGGAGAGGCAACAAAGAAATAGGTACTGTAACAAAAGATTATGTTATGGATATAGACGAAAGAATTAATAAACAAGAAAGAAAGCAAGTTAATGGCTAAAATAAATTCCAGAAACAAAGGCGCTCAGTTTGAAAGAGACGTTGTACGTATACTCAATAACTTCTTTATAGAGGAAGGGATAGATTACCAAACTAAACGCAACCTAGACCAATACCAACAGAAAGATCTTTGCGATCTACAAATACCACACCATTCAATAGAATGTAAGTTCTACAAAGAGGGAGATTGGCTAAAATCTGCTTGGTGGGACCAGGTGTGTAAGGCCAGCGAAGATAATATACCTGTACTTATATTCAAATTTAATCGTCGTCCCATTCGTGTATGTATTCCTTTATACGCAATAAATACCGAGTGGGTTAAAGACAATCAAGCCATAGCAATTATGGCTATAGACGATTGGTTATCCGTTCTGAAAACTAACTGGAAATCATACTCTTAAAGGAAAGTGCTAGGTTGAGCGTTGCGCTCTGGACGACTCCTAGCGTAGCCGATGTTTTTAAAGTGAAGGTTTGCTGGGGGCAGACGCATCACTTTTGGAAGAATCCTTAGACTCGCCCATACTTGGAGGAAGATCAGCTGCTTTTGGAGCTGCCGCTTTTTCCAAAGGTTTAAATCCTACGATTCTATTGCTATCACCGTAATCAGAACCTTCTTCTGCTTCTTCTACCGCAACCGACACAATAAACGCCTTCTGGTGTAAATCGTGCGCACTTTTTGGAGGATTGTCGTTACCAAAGCCTAACGCTTTGCATAATCTGGCCCAATCCGCTTTAGCGTATCCTAAATGCTCTTGGTTTTCCGCCCAAAGCATGAATGGCTTACGCAAGATCCAACCCGCGTAATTGTCGCCAGTTATTTCTACTTCAAGCCATATCATGTCGTTACCCGCTTGAGATTTCTTTTTCTCGCACGTAGTAACTACACAAGGATAGTCACCTTTTGGAATTGCGGTATTGTCACTACCCGCATCATCTATATTAAAATCAAATCCATCAAAATCACTCATTTGTCTGCACCTCCGCAAATCCAAGTTTATTAATAATAGTAGTTAGATCAGGGGATTCAAACTCTTCTAACTTACCGCTACGATCTTTGGCAATGTAATTTTGACCAATTCTCGTTTGTAACCAACGAGAGGTTACGGTTTTACCTTCTTCATTTTCATCGTCAAATGTACGCAAGACCAATACCTCATCAAAGAAGTATGGTATTTGCGTTGGCAGTTTAGCGCCAACCATCATCGGCTGATAATGAAACATGCCCGAAGATTCATCGCGTTCCCTACTTTGTTTAGCGATAAATACCACGTGCATCGGAAGGTCCCTAAATCTACGCATCGTTTTAATCATCACTTCGATGACCTCTCCGTACGCACGTCTAGGATCTTTGCTTTTTGCCTTCTCTTGCGACAATAAAATTTCGGCCATTTCTGTCACACTATCTAAGCAAACAGTTTCATAGTTCAAAGTTTTATTCTCTAAGAGCGAAGCAATTTCTTCTATTTCAGAAGCTTCCTTAACCTCAATAGCATCAAGGTCAGGAGCATCTTTAATAGAAAGTAAACCACTCTCCATACTAACGACCAATGTTTTACCAGGTGCCGTTTGACAGAGTGTAGTTTTACCCGCACCACTTTCACCGTAGACCAACAGCTTCGCGCCTTGCTGTTCTACAAGTTGGTTTGGGGTTTTAATACGATCTTTTATACTATCGTTCATATTACTTTCTCCAAAAGTTGTTAATAAAAAAGTTTTCGTTTACAATGTGTTGAAAACTTAATTAATACGTATTGTAAACATGAACAAAGCAAAAAACAAGAACCAATGGAAGATAAATTATCTTTATCGTCAACAACAACTATTGGAGAAGGACCTGATGACTTTATACCAAGAAGGACTGGAACCAGAATATAAGGAGCGTGAAGTGGAACGAATAACACTAAAACAGTATATTGAATTTATAGGGATAGAACCAGCCGCAGAATTATTTGGCTGCTCTACACATGCAGCAAAAGCCTGGAGGTATGGCAATAGACAACCCTCTATTGAACAGGCTAAAAAAATAATTAAAGCCTCTAACGGAAAACTAGATTTTGAAGCAATATTCGGCTCGATTGAAGAGGCTGATGAGAAAGCGGTTGAATAGTGTTAGACGTCAAAGCATCTGCGCAGGATTCTGCGTTGGAGCTTGCTCTTGCTTACGCGGAAAGTGGCTACACGCCAGTACCATTATTAAGACATAATAAAGTACCACCCAAAGAACTCGGGGGGTGGCAACAATACAAAGAGCGACAACCGACGACGGAAGAAATAACTCGGTGGTTTAAGAACCGCGATGATTTAGTCGTAGCTTTAATCTGCGGTAAATTCATAGTGGTTGACGCAGACACACCAGAAGCCTGTATATGGGCAGAAAAGAATTTACCAAACACTCCTTGCAAAGTAGTTACAGGCAAGGGGATGCACTACTACTATAACAACCCAGAGAACTACACTACTTACGTAGCGAGAAGAACAGACACGTCAGATCCCGCAAAACTTATTGATATAAGAGGAGTGGGTGGATTAATTATTGCTCCTTATAACATTCACGCAACTGGGGCCATATACGAACCAAAATTTTTAGACGGGTGGGATTGGCATGACACCAGCGATTTGCCTGACTTAACAAAAGAACATTGGGTGATGATTACGGGCGTTGACAAAGTTAACGGCAAATCAATTACATCACCTTTCTCAATAGAAGGTGTAGTACAAGGAAGCCGTAACGATAGCGCGGCAAGGTTAGCTGGGAATCTAATAGCTAAGAACGTCAGTATAGAAATGGTGGAATTTTTTGTTCAATCTTGGAATCAACAGAACAAACCCCCCTTACCAAGATCGGAAATATCTACTACAGTTAACTCTATATTAAAAACACACGAAAGAAAGAACCAACAGGCTCCAGCTTTTATACAACGCACTTACAACGTGAAAGAACCAACCGATTTATACAACCCTCCAGGCATTATTAAAGATGTGTATGACTATTCGGAAAAAATAGCGCAGATACCGCAACCAGCTTTATCCATGCAAACATCACTTGCGCTCGGTTCAGTAGCGCTTGGAAGAATGTATAGAACGGATATGAATAATTTTAGTTCTATGTTCTTTATGTGTATTGCAAAATCAGGGCAAGGCAAGGAAAACGTAAAGACAGTAATGGAATCTGTTTTAGACGGAGCTGGGTACGCTGACATAATGGCTGGTGACGGATACACCTCAAGTGGTGCCGTATATAGTTTATTGCGTCATAAACCTACACACGTGACCGTAATGGACGAATTTGGTAAAAGGCTAGAGTCTATATCAAAATCAACCAATTCAAATAAAGAGGACGCTATACAGGTCCTTATGGAGACGTGGGGGCGTTGTCATGGAACGATTAGGCCAGATAACTACTCTATGATGACTTTGACTCAAAAACAGCAACAGGAGGCCCTAGATCGCTCTACAATCAAACCAGCTATAACGTTGGTCGGTATGTCTGTACCAAGAAACTTTTACGGAGCTTTATCAACAGGACGTATCGTGGACGGATTTTTAAATCGTTTTATAGTGGTTGAATCTAAATTACCCAGAAGCGTTAGCCGAATGGTCCCTTTCGTAGAGCCTTCTCACGCTATATGCGAGTGGGTTCGTAAAGTTAGAGAAACCAAAAATGAAATTGAGCAGATTGCTAGGGATAATTCAGAGGTAGATTTTAAACAACGATTAGTAAAATTTGATGACCATTCTAAGGATCTACTTAATAAACTTGCTTATGAATTGGTCGATCAACAAAATAAATTAGAAAAAGACGGTTTAGAAGTATTACTGTCTAGAACCAGAGAGAAGGCCATGCGTTTAGCTTTAATATGCGCAGTAGCAGAGAATCCATATACCAATGTAATTAAAGGTGATATAACCCAATGGGCAATAGATTATGTTTATTACTACGATCAGGTAATGGTAGCTACGTGTGAAGATAAAGTGGCTGGGTCTGAAATGGAAAGCCGTATTAAACAGGTGTTGAGTTTTATCAGGACGCAAGGAGAAATGGGTATTAGTCGTCGTGATATAGACAGGCGAGAATTGTTTAGATCAATGAAATCTTTTGAAGTAAAAGAAATAATTAATCGTTTGATGAACGCTGGAGAGATACAAGAAAAAGACGTACGAGTAAAAGCAACAGGGCGACCTATGAAAAGAATAGTCGCTATAGATCCTAATTTTTTCGATGACTAAAGAGACAAAAAGAATGATTTATGAAATGGCATCTATTTGGTTTTATATGTTAATGCTATTAACAATTTTAACAGCCAGTGTAATTTTAGCGCCATTTATCTTTTTACATCGTATATATAAACACATATATGAAGGAGTTATTTATGAACGCGAAACCGAAGATGGAAACGATCAGCGATCAAAAGCGCGAGGAGCGCGTCGCTGGATTTATAGAAGGATTATGGGGCGTAAGATGTCATAAGTTACCAGTTAGTTACGGCTTAGATTATTGGTGTGAAAGCCAAGAAAGTTCTTTCTGGCTAGAAGTTAAATGCCGTAGTTTTGGTATAGATAAATACGATACCTTGTTATTAAGTGCTTCTAAATTACGAATGGGAGCTGCGTTATCTTTGGCAACTAATAGGCCATTTGTTTTAGTATTTGCAATGACTGATAGTGTGTATTCACACACTTGGGATAAAGACAAAATCTACGATGTGCGTTTCGGTACGATAGCAGAACCGCAATTGCCAGAAGATTCAGAACCGTACGTACATTTAAGTAAAGAGGAATTGGTTTGTTTATCTGAACACCCGTTAGGGTTTGATCGGGAAGAATTGGGACTTACTTAAACTAAACCAGCTATACCAGCTCGTCTAGCAGCTATATCTTCGTTAGCTATAGATCCACCCAACAAACTTCTGCTTATGGGCATTTGATTAGGTTGCGTAAGTGCTATTGGTTGGACTTTTGGTATTTCTAAACCTCTACTAATTGGTTTGGCTACTTGATCTATTATCTGTTTTGTTTGTTCTCTGAGATTAGGAACTTGCTCTATAACCCCAGAATCTCTTAGATTTCTTTCAACATCTTCTGCTCCTTCAGCAGTGCTTCTGCCTAAAGTTGAAAAGCCACCCAGTCTAATTGCTTTTTCTACTGCGTCTAAAACTTCACCCATCGCAGTTTTATCTGTTCTAGACATCAAGCTTACTATTCTTGGATTAGCAAACAGTGTTTTATAGATTGTTAATGTCGCAACTGTAGGTAATAGGTTTAAGTTAAAGAAACCTGCGGCAAGCGTTCCTGCTACAATTGAACCAGCTCCAGTTTTTTCAGCTCCTGATACTGTAACATTCATCGCTCTTGCAAATCCTTTAAGGGCCATTTTTAAATCTTTACCAAACATCGCCTCTAGTGTTTCATCTCCGTAAGAATCTAAAGCCCTTTGAAAGTTACCAGGTTTAAATATTTCTGTTAAGTCTGACCCTCCTGGCGTAACTCCTTTCTTAATCAATTGCTCTAATGCTTCATCTTGCACATTTAAAAAAGCTTCTTCAGTCACTTGATTTTTAACTTGATTAATGGAAGCCGCGCTGTTGGGCCTAAATACAACTTGAGCTATTGTTTCTGGCGTAGCGTTTTCTACGTTGGTTAAAATTTTTGATTGCTCAAATCTAAGCAATTCATCACTTGCTTTTGCTTTGGTTTCTAAAGTTTCTAAAAAACTATTAAATCCAGGTCCAAATTCCCCACCAGCATTTAATCTTATGTCGTCGGCTAATTTTGCTACTTCTTCTGGTCTTAATTTAGGACTGTATTTATTAAATTGATTTAAAACAGACATCATCTTTTCGTAATTTTGGCCCAGCAATGGTCTTAATGTAGATCCATATTGAGTAATATTCTTTACGTATTTTGAAGGATTAAAAACACCAGTAACAGGATCAGTTGCTGTATCAACAGCGTCCTTGAAAAGCCTTCTCGTTAATTCTGTTTTTAATTTTTCAGCTTTTACAATTTGAACAGGAGGCCCTGCTTGCCCCTGACGTAAACCGCCTCTTGTTAAAGCATTTAGAACATTTTGCATACCAGTGGCATCATTTTTTGTCAGTATGTGTCTATAAACATCTGGAGCAAGAACTGCGTTTCGTTGTGAATCTGTTATTATTTTTTGAGTAATTTGATTATTAAAAGGTTCCATATCTTTAAAATATTGAGCATTTATATTTCTTAGTCTTTCAACCGTTTGTTTTAATACGCTTTGTTGCGGAGTGGCTAAAAGCCTACCCTCGTATAAAAGTTTATTTGGTGCATCTGTAATAATATCATCTACTTTTTTTAAAACTGCACTCAAAAATTCGCCCGTTTTCCCACTTACTAACCCACTAGCTAATTGAGTATCAATTAAAGCAGAACGTATCTCAATTAAATCACTTAATGTTGCACCGTCTTTGTATGCTCCTTTTTGAATCTCTTTACTTAAACCTTGCAAAACACCAAGATCAGTGTCGTCTTGTCTATATTTAAGCAGCGGACTTTTACTCTTCAATACATCGTCTATGTATTTACCTACACCTGTCAAGTCGGCTTTTATTCTTCCTTCAAAACCTTGATTTATTTCAAAATTTCTAATTGCGCTAAAGGCATCATCGTAATCTGCTCTGAAATTATTTATCATTGATTTATAAGAGTTTTTCATTGTGTCTTGCACACTCTTACCTAAAGCAGCGCTGTCCATTGCTTCCATAATAGGACCAAAGCTCCCTGTCTCAGAAGATAGATCTCCCATCATTTTATTAAGGTAGTTTGATACGTCTTTTTCAGCTGATTTTAATTTATCTCTAGCTATCCTTATTTCACCTGATGCAGCGCCCGTTCCTTGAAAATTAGAAAATTCTTTTGCGGCGGCTCTTTTTGCTGCTAATTTTTCTTGTAATTTTGCTAGTGCTGCCATGTTGTAATTTATAAGACCTCTTTCTCTACCTTGCTTACCAGCTATAGTCTCACCAATCCCTTGCATCCTTCCTGGTATGGCTCTACCTAAAAACTGTTGACTGACTGCGCCTTTGGAACCTAATTCTTTAACATCTCCTTTTTTGACCGCTTTGGCTATTTCTTTTTCATTAGCCATCCTACCAAGTTTTTCGTCGAGTCTTAGCACATCATCCATGTCGTAACCTTTACTGACCACGTATGCGTCTCTTATATCTGGAACAGGGGCCTTCTTACCGAAAAAAGCGTGAAAGCCAGTACCTATTAATTCTCCAGCTCCTTGACCTCCAAAACCCCATTTAAACTCTCTCCATAATAAGTCTCCTAATTCCTCTCTGTCCTGTAGCTGCACCTCTTGTTGGGTTTCAAACGCTTCTTCTCCACCCTTTCCCAAAGCAGTACCTGCACCAGCAGCTAACATCCTTGCCAATCTTTCATTAAGAACTAATTTTTTTAATAGACCTACTGCTCTAAGGTGTGGTGAAAGAGTAGCTATAGCTCCGAATACAGGACCTACTACTCCAGAAAAATCAGCAAAATCGCCCGAAGCATATCCAGTCTCATCTATAACTACGTTTTTATCGGTGTAATCATCTTGCTCATATAAGCCTTGCTCTATTAAACTTTTTTGCCCGTCAGGAGTAATTGCTAGTTCGCCTTTAGTATTGTAAGTAAAACCTTCGGGTCCAATATAATTAAGCAGAACTTGTTCTTTTTCTATCTCTCTACCGCGTTGATCTCTTTTTTCTGCTAAACCTAGAAAACCTCTAAGCTTCATATTCTTTAAACCCGTATCGTAATCAAAATTAAGTTTATCGTAAGCTTCAGACCCTACTCTTTTATTTACTTCTTCATTCGCTTTTTGGATAGCTTCTTCTTCATTCTTAGCTTCAACCCTGACAATTACATCTTCTGCTAACTTTACGTCGTATTTCATTATTTTGTCGTGTCTATAAAGGTAACACCTGGAGTGGGAGTGTAAGATGTTGAGGTACCTTGAGGTAAGGTTTGTCCCAATTCACTCATAAATATTGTAACTACCTCTTGATCTAACGGTGCTTCATTTCCGTATGGGGCTAAGAAAATAACTGAAGCTTTAATGTTTCTTTGCGCTTCATTTTTCTTTTGAACAATACTTTTTATATTGTCCTCCAATCTGTTTCTTACTTCCTCAACACTTTGTATTGTGCTTAAATTTAAGTTACCAACTATTCGTTGCGCTATATCCCTATCAATATTTGATATGGTTCTTCCTGACTCTCCTAATATTTCTTTAATGTTCCTATTAGTAAGTATGTCTAATGCTATTTGCGCTCTTTTAGTATCTGAAAGCTCTCCAGGATTTCCTGTAAATGCTTTTTGTAGATCTGAAACTTTAGCTCCAATTTTAGCTGCGAAAGTAGTGAGGTCTGCATTTTGTGCAAAATCTATAACTGATCGTGCTAATTCTTCAGCCGCAATGGCGTTGTTATAATCTCTTACACTAGCGTTCATATCTGTTCTAACTTGGAGTATGTCTTTTCTGTCTTTAAGATCTAACCCTCCAGATTTCATCATTTCTTTCAGTAATTCTGCTTGTCTTTCTTTTTCTGCCCTTTCCTCAACGGCCTTTTCTTCAGCCGCAGCCGCAGAACCTAAAGCAATACCTTTTCCCATTTCGCCAGTAGTGACTAAACCTTTACCTACGTTTCTAACAAATCTAATAAAGTCGGGGCTACGTGTAAATTCAGCAAAAGTGGTTTCTTGCGTTTTAGGTACAGAAGGAAGAGTTTCACCTTCAGCACCTTTTTTATCATCTCCAGGCACTTCTTGTCTTTCTGGATCACCCGAAGTGGCCGCCGCATCAGCTGCTGCCGCTTCAGCCTCTAGTCTTTCTGCCTCTTCTTGCGCTGCTTGTTCTTCTTCAGTAGGTAAAAATTCTTCTGGAGGAATGACATCTGTTGGTACTTGTTCTTCTTCAACAATATCAATTTCTGTTAAATCTTTTGCTATAGAATCTTCTTCTGTTCCTGCGGCCTGTAAAACGATATTATCAATTACTTCAGGACTAAATCCACCCCTGGCTATATACCCTTCTTCAAATTCTCCTTCAAAAATTTCTCTAGTTTTATCTGCGGCTTTTTTCCCGCCAAAAATATCAACTAAAAATGGTGCTGTTCTTTCAAGCGTTTCTCTACCAACATCCAGTCCCCCTTTAATCGCAGAAACTATACCGCTTCCGAAATCTTCAGGACCCCATCCCGTCCCTCTTCTTTCATCGAGCGTCGCTCCTCCCCAGCCAGTACCAAGCCAGCTAAGACCTCGAAGGAGACCTGGTTCGTCATCTGTGATAAATTGTTTTAAAGCTTCATCTACTCCAGCTCCTCTTTCTATATCGGGTGAATTAAAAATACGATAAAGCTGTAATCCTTTTCCTCTACCTTCTTGTATATCTTTTATACCCTGAGTAAAATCAACAATCCTACCGTCACTTAATCTAATTTCATTTGGTCCCAGTTCTCTGCTTTCAACTTCAGGTAGTCCAGTTTCTACTAATCCAGTTCCGCCTAACAACTCATCTATATCTAAAGATAAATCAATGGGGGGTTGGCTTGCGGGGTTTAAAGTTTCGCCTTGTTGAGTATAGGTACCAAGTCTAGGATCAAGAGAAGGATCGGCTGGTGGTAAACGATCAGGTGCTATATCTGGATTCACGTTAAAAGGAGCAACGCCTATTTGGTCTATTCTACTAGGATCTAATGGCCTATTTGGACCTACAAACGTAGGATCGGTTTTTGCTTTTCCACCAACTTGTTGCGCAATCCTTTCTATAGTTGCCATCCCCAAATCTGATGGCATTTGTAAACCTTTGGATGCGTAATCGGCTTGTAATAATTCAAATATTTCTATAGGTGCTAATCCACTTAATGACAAATTGGCTATTTGTGCGGTTACGTCAACAAGAGGGGAATTGGCAACATCCCCGTTAGCAAACATTTTTCTTTGAAGTACATTCATATTTATTACGTAGTTGGATTTTGCGTAGTTGGATTTTGAGAATATGGATTTTGCGTAGTTGGATTCTGCGATGAGTACGGATTAGCAAAACTTGCATACGTATTCAAAAAGGTTCCTAAACCTTGACTTAAAGGATCAATTGGAGCGCCGTAAGTAGTACCCACTCTGGTTCCTCCTGAAACGTATTGAGGTAAGAATCCTTGTACGTAACTAGCTGCTTGCGTGGGTGCAAACCTATCTTGTACGGCTCTTTCGTATTCTCTGCCAAGTCCTACGTCTTTAACACCTCTTGCAGTAGCACCTAGTCCAGCTAATTCGCCCCTTTGGGCTGCACCTAAGTTATACGCTGTACCTCCAAGATTACCTATTTGTCCGCCATACCCAGCTACATCTTGACCTATTGTTCTGGCAAGACCAGCTCTACGTCCGCCTATATTTCCTAATTGAGTTCCAAATCCAGCTAAATTACCTGCTAATCTTTCTCTTGCTCCAGCTTGTCTACCAAATTCACCTAAAGCTGTAGATTGGGCTTGTCCAAAGCCTCCACTTCTTATGCCAGCTAAAGCTTCTCCCAGTCCTCTGCCTAAAGATGCTCTTCTTTCATCAGCAGTTAGTCTGGCTCTAGAACCAAATGCTGACTCTCCGCCTGATTGTATGTCTCTAGCTCGTTGCGCTACGTCTTGTATATCACTTTGTTTAAATACGTCATCTATTGTTTGTTGTACGACTCTATCTTCAAACGGGTCGTAAAATTGTTTGGTAAGGTTGGGATCAAACTGCATACCAGCAGCTTGCCTAGCAACGTCAGTTGCTGCTCCTAAATAGTCTTGCTCTCCAGCAAAGTATGGTTGAGCCAGTTCACCAGCTCTACGTGACATGCCAATCCCTTCTTGTAACCCAAATAAATTAGTATCTAGATAAGGTTGGTAAGAACCAATCCCTCCGTAAGCACCTTGCATCGCAGCTATTTCTAATGGCGACAAACCTGCGGTCTGCCTCATTATTGCTGGTTGTCCGTAAGATCTATTAGCTGCGCTAATAGCTTGAGATATTATTCCTGGAGTGTCTGGTGAACCAAAATAAGCTTCACGTACATAAGGATCAGATATTGTTTCTTCTCTATTTATACCTGTAGTTATTGGATTAATTGGTAATGGTGCAGCCATTATATTGCCTCAAATATGTTCATTAACTCGCGCATGTTTTCCACGCCCTTTTCTCTTGATGCTTTACCACCTGAGATTAATTCTATTCCTGATTTGGTTTTATTAACGTCAAAAGCACCCGCCCCTTTAGTAGCTGCTGCCGTCATTACAAATTCACCGTCGCTTAACATCGCTGGTATATCATCTGAAGTACCCGTTCCAGGACCTTCTGATTCACCACCGTCACGCATGTCTATTTCAGCTACGCCACCTTTTGCGTAATACATTCTGTTGTCTATTGGACCTCCGCCCGCTACATTTAAAACAGTAGGTTTGGGGGCCAATCCAAATTCACCTCTGGTCCCGCCTGTTCCTAATTCTTTTGATAGTTGGTATCTCCCTAATTGATCCATCATTACTTGTGGAGTTTGAGCTAATCCACCAGCTCTGCTTTTCGTATCGTCATATACAGCTTTACCAAGCAGCCCCATTAATCCTAATCCGCCCATACCGCCCATACCGCCGCCAAGACCGCCGCCTGCAAATAAACTATTAGAAGTTGGTCCTGTTTGTCCTTTTAAAGTATCTTCAATTCCTTTAATAAATCCAGGTGTTTCTCTACCAAAAAAACTTCCTGTATTTGATGCCATTTGATTATATTGGTCTACTGAAATCACGTTGCCATCTGCGTTCATATATCCAGTAATAGGTCCATCCATAGTGTCTGACATTGGAGTGTATTCAGAAGCACCTCCGCCCATACCTCCGCTAAATAAACTGCCTATACCCTTTCTGATGGTTGGGCCTATAGTTCCGCCAAACATTCCTGTAGCGCCCTTGATTGGATTAAAGAATTTTCCAGCTTTAGCTAAAGTGCTACCCACGCCTGGGATACTACTTACTAAACTTCCTAAACCCCCTCCTAGCCCGCCAAGCATCCCTCCTAAAGCAGTACCAACTCCAGGTACTAACATCGCAATTGGCGCTACTTTTTTAGCTACCTTTTTAAGTGATTTAAAAGCTTTCTTAAAAAACCCAAACTCAGGTAGTCCTGTTATTGGGTTGATGGACATGCCCGAACCTACTGAATATTCATTTGGATCAAGGCCAGCGGCCCTCATCTCTTGGTTAATACGCGCTTGCGTAGAGGCTGATATTACGGGTGGTACGACACGTTCGCCCAAAGCAACGTGAGCTAGAAACTGATCTTCGTCTCTACCCAAAGAAGCTAGGCCTGTCTTGTTTGTATCTATTCTGTTCATATATTTCTCGATTTTACCTCTAATCTTACATTCTGTTAATTACATTTCAAAGTTTATTGCATATTCTTTATCTTCTAAAGATTGTTTACAGGTTAGCCAAAATACCAATAAGTATCTATTTCCTGATTCAACGGCTAAACCTCGGTGCATGTGAGTGAAGCTAGGAAACATCAAAGCGTGTCCTGTAGGTATAGGATCTACAATACCTCGTCCTGCAAATTCCGTACCTCCTCCTTCATATTCTCCTGTATTTAAAGGTACTACCACACTTATATCAGCGCTAGAATCGTGATGCCACGCCCCTTGTTTTTTGTCTTTTAAGTTGTAATTTGCTATTTGAATACCGCCTCCAGTAACGTGGCGCCCCCATATAGCCAAAAAGATAGGGTTGAAGATACTAAAAACAACAGTCATCAAGGACATGTAAAGATTAGGTACCAGTTCTTGCAATACAATTTCTGGTATTTGTCTATGACTGTCCTCATCTGGATTCGGTACAAAATTATAAGTTGCTTGGATATTGGTCATTTCATCTTTAAGAATATCGCAAAAAATATCTGAAAATAAAGGCAGCGTATAAACATCTGCAACAGGTTCTTTTATTAAATTTTTAATAGGAAGGTGCGATAAATCTTGTAAACCTTTGTTTTTATAAAACTTTTTTAAATTAAATATAGAGTCTTTAACCGATTTAAATGTTTCTTCTTCAATAAACCAGTCAGAAGGTTGCGTTAATAATAAGTTTTTTACTTGGTAATCTTGGCCTGACAGTAGTTCGTCAAAAGTAATTGGTTCTATTTGTTTTTTTACTGCTTGCATATTTTTTAAGTATAGTCGCCAATATTTATTGTCATGTCTCCATTTGTTTTAATAGAAACAGAACCTAACGATGCTTGCAGTTCGTACCCTTGTGGATCTACAGGAGTATGTAGCTGTACCCATTTAGCGCCTGTATAAACCTGTAAAACGCCAATAGACGTATTCCATATTACATCACCTTCAGAAAAACCTAAAGTGCTGATTTGTTGGTCGTTATATTGAGGCGTGGTGTCGGGATCAAATGCACCAAGATTTATTTCTAATATTCTAACTAAACGATTGTAAATGTCTCTATTTACAAATTGATTTGATTCAATCGGTAAACGAGTTTCTAATAATTTGCTCATCTTCTGCCATCAGCTTTTACGTCTAAGCGAGTAGCGCCCAATCTCCACCCTAAAGAAACATTACCATCGCCAGACTGGTCATCGTTAGATTCTACTCTAATAACTGCTTGTCTACCCCTAGCTCTTACATCTGCTTTTGTTGTAGAAGAACTAATTTCAGAAGTGGCTTTAGTGGTTAAGGATTCCCCTGGGAAATTCCTTACTTTAGTAACAATATTAATTGATCCAGAGTTGCTATCTTGTAAAAAATTTATATCAGGAATTACAGAAGATATGGAAGTAAATTGGTTGCCATCACCTATATCAAAATCACTAGATTCTATAAACACTCCAGTCATAGCGCTACCGTCATCGTCATACCCTATTTCATGCTGGTATAAATAATTATCTTTAGTTGCTTGAGGATAATTAACAACTCCAGAATCTAACCAAGCGTGTCTTTCTAAATTTCCGTAATACCAAACTTGCTCTTGTGTGTTGTAGATAACGTAACGATCTATTTCACTTGAAGAACTAGAAGGGTAGAACCAGCCAACTTCATTATTTTCGCTGTTTGTAAATGCGTGTATTTTATAAGCTTGTCCAACATTTATATCAGAAAAAACATAACTTGATACCGAACAAGGCATCTTTTGAACGCTGCCATTATATAAATAAAAGCTTCCAAAGCTCATAAAATATATACCCATATCTGATGTTACTGCTGCTTTAGGCCCAATTAATCCTGTCGCTTCATTAATTAAATTAACAGCAAAAGTGTAAGGAGGACCTACAAATTGCATGCTATAAACTGACGTATCAGTAAATACAACTATTTCTTGTCTAGATTTAACGGCGCCAACTATTTTTGACCCACTAGACAAACGTAAAGATCCAGCGCTGTTGGTTATAAGAGGTTCAAATTCAAGTTCATTTTCTTGATCTGAAAAGGCAATAAGCATTGGATCACTCGCTCCACTACGAGAAGATCCACTCATAGGGTCTGCGCCTAATACTATTAAATGTCTATCAACCTCTGAAGTTATCACCTGTAAACCTATAGTCGGGACCTGATTGGCACCACTTATTCCAGACAATGCAGCTGCCCTAACGGTTAAACCATTATTTTCTACCCACCTATAAATGCCCCCACCTCTAGGATTCATAATTAAATTTTCACCAAAATTATCATGCGTCCATAAACGCAATTGCCCTGACGCACTTATAGAACTTACAGATCCAAATGTTCCAGAACCCCACGTTCCAGTACCCCAACCCGAAGAAGGAACATACGTATCTAAGCCTACGTTAATTTGATACGCTCCAACTACGGAACTACCACCATTACCACTGTCACTACCATTAGCAGTTACTGTGTCTCCGTCTGTGTCTTTAGCGGTTATTGTGTAAGTGTTTGTTCCTGTAACTAAGAGTATTTGATATTCTTGATTTAAAACAGCAGCAGTGACTAAACCACCTAAAGTAGCAGCACCACTAAAAGTAACGAAATCATTAGTGACAGCCCCATGA
>Ga0098041_1000265_pt1 | contig 21362 bp, 41 predicted proteins | sample 8_EtaG_FD_77066 | JGI IMG/M metagenome (GOLD analysis project Ga0098041, IMG submission 77066) | Marine viral communities from the Subarctic Pacific Ocean - 8_ETSP_OMZ_AT15162 metaG | ecosystem: Environmental > Aquatic > Marine > Oceanic | place: Pacific Ocean | collected 2015-01-08
CGCACTGAGTACACAAGCAATGTTGCTACGGGACTTGCTAAAGTGTTCGGGGTCATTCCTGGTCCAAACCCGCTGTCGTCTCCTCAAAAAATGGAATACCTAATCAGGCAGTACACAGGTTATGCAGGCTTGTACAGTATGATGGTTGGGGACCGAATTATTAGAGAGGCGACAGGGCAGAACATTGTAGGCACGAGATATGATTGGGGTCCATCTTCACTGCTTAATGGTCAGGGCATTGAAAACTTCCCAGTACTAGGGGATGTGATTGGGGACTGGCGTGAAGGGAACGCTAGTACGGAGAAGTTTTACGAGCTCAAAGACGAGATGGACATTTATGTTCGTGTCGTTAACAAGCTCCAAAGCGAAAACAGGGTTGAAGACTTGAGGAAGTTCCAAGAGGACAACGCTGGTCTTCGTAAGTACAGAACCAAGGTGCGAGCTTATGAAAGCTATATGAAAAGATGGAGAGAACGCAGGGATATGGTTCTTATGAGCGACAGGTTCACAGATGAACAAAAGCGTAAAATCCTGTACGACATGATTGAAGAAAAAGATCGCGCATTAGATGGCGTAATCACTCAACCCGGAGAAAGACCTCTTCTGGGCGTAAGTCAGGTTAGGGCTGCGCTTGCGGAGGCAGGATAAAAAATGGCAGTCAATGCACCTGTGTGGCATCTTAGAAGAGAATTGCAGAAAGGTGACGCAATATGGGGACGGCTATACAACGATGCTGATGGTGTAAGCTTTTGGACTATTGAGAACTCAGCCAAACCCATACCTGAAGGACTGCACCCTTGCGTCAAGGACTATTACCACCGAGGCGACTACCCGACGTTTGAAATTATCGTTGAAGATCGAGACCGCCTGTTGTTTCATGCAGCCAACTACGCATCAGAGCTCGAAGGATGCATAGCTCCAGGCAAGGACAGGGGTGAAACCGAAGATGGCAAGCTTGCTGTCTGGAACAGCAAAAAAGCATTTAACGAGTTTTGGGATCTCGTGCAAGACGAAGACAATTTTTTACTTATGATCGAAGACGCAACCGAGGATAACAGCGATGAGTAGGTTCGTATCAATCTTTAAAGACGACAACGACTGGAATGAAAAGACCGTTATTGGAGCCATTAGCTTTGGTATGATGGTTCTAACTGCTGTTGTGGATGTAACGACGGGTGTGTGGGGAATGGAGCTTCAGGTTCAGGAGTTTATCTACAACAGCTTTCTGATCATAACCCTAGGGTGCTTCTCAATCAGCGGTATTGAAAAGTGGGCACCTAAACGAGACGACTGATGCCTGCCCGGCTGAACGAGAACACTGAACTTACAATGCCCTTGCGCAACCTCCTGTCTATTGTGGCAGGGGTTGCTATCGGTGTGTGGGCGTACTTTGGTGTAGTAGAGCGGCTTAATAACATTGAAACCTCTTTAATGATGATGGAAAAAGAGGTTGAGTTGAACTCTGACTTCAGGGTACGCTGGCCCAGAGGCGAGCTAGGCTCCCTACCTGCTGATGCCGAACAGTTCATGCTGCTAAATCACCTTGATACACAGCTTGAAAAGCTTGTTAATGAGGTGGAATCAGGTAGTGCTCCATTTGATCAGCAACAAGAGCTTACTCTTGAGTGGTATGCGGAGCGAATCGCAGACCTTGAGTCTCAGGTCGAAGAGCTAAGGGCACGACGATAATGTCGAACGGGATATCCAAAGCAACATCCTTGCCTGCCATAAGTGTAGGCTTTGCGATCTCAATACTGGTTGCTACATGGGTAGCGGGTGGTCGCTTCGAGGGCATGGAACGAGCCGATGCTCAAGCCATGGTTCAGCTTGAAGACATCCGGGACAGGCAGGGCAAGTACATAGGCCAACAGGGCAGCTTAACGCTCCAGATTGAGGAGCTACAGGACCAAGTACACTTACTAGAAAGAGAACTTGCTCTTCTGAAGGTAAGACTGGAGATAGGAAACGATGATTAGAGGTATCCCATCCCTCAGAACAGGCGGTAGCCCAGAAGATCCCGAAGACGAGGTGATAACAGTAAACGCTGAGGGTGTTGATATACCTTTAACGTCGCGACCACGAAGCCGTCTTGGCCGTCTTAACCCAATAAAACTTCCAGGCCGAATGGTCAGGAGCCTGCTAGGTGGCCTAGGTGGGTTAGGTGGCTATGAGTTTCTTAGGGATCGTCTTGCCAGAGGCATAGAAAACGCTGACCTCGGGCCACTAAGAGCTCTTGGTATTTTGCCAGAGTCTCTGCGCGAATCAATGGCAAATGTATTTGATGAGTCAACATTAGTAGCAGACGATTTACCCGGGCATGTGCATGATTTTGCACAACTACTTGCTGCTCAAGCGATCACGGGGGCTGGTGGCAACGTTCCTGACACTGGTCTTCATTTGCCGTACCCTACTCAAGGGTTTGCAGCGGAACATTTTGAACCTACGCTACTGGACAAAATTGCAGGAAAAGCTTTTGGAATGGACAGGGATGCTGAATCAATGTCTAGAGACGAGTTTAATAAAGCTATGGGGTTCATGGACTATAGTGGTTGGGGTGCTGCGGCTGGACAGGGAACTTTGTTTGAAGACTCTGAAGGCAATATTCATTACGTAGACCGATACAACTTTCCCAACATGACAGCAGGACAAGTACCTGGGAGGGAAAAGGATACTAGCAAACAATTTTCAGATTATGCTAGAGGTCTAGGAGAACATGATAGCGAACAGTTTCGGGCAGACATAAAAGCTTTTCTTAGTGAGGAAGGCACACCCCAAGGAAGACGATTGTCCAATGTGCTTCGTCACTACGCATCTGAATTTGGTAGCACAGAAACTGATCCTACCGAAGGCCGACCATGGGATATCAACTTAGGACCAAGAGACGAGCTCCTTGCCCGTTATGCACAGGCAACAGATCCAGATAAACAAAATCTTTTGGAAAGAGGTCTAGCATTTTTAGGAAATCTGCGAAACAGAGAGCGAGAACCATCTCCAGTCCAAGCTGCTCAAAGGACTGTGCTTATCCCCGAGGCACCACGCAGTACACCTATGCCTCGTGAGCTTGAGATTGCCCCTATACAGTTTGACAATTAATGGATTGTCCTCGGTGCGGTACAGAAAACGATTTAACTGAGCAGTACTGTATTTATTGTAGTTGGCCGTTTCTCGCAGGCTGGAGTATTTGTTCTAGCTGCAATCAAACTCTTAAAAACAAATCAGATTGTAAGGAGTGTCATAGGGAAGACGCTTGGACAAGCAATAGTTTAGATAATTGGTACAGAATTGACCCGTACAGTCATCCCGATCAAGCTGAGTAAACTTTAGTGGGAGGCCAAGAATGAAACACATAGTAGTGTGCTTCGGAGATACTCACTGCGGATCTACCGTAGGTTTGTGTCCACCAGAGGGGATTCCCTTGGACGATGGCGGCTTGTATATGCCGAACAGGGGCCAAGAATGGTTATGGAATAACTGGGAAGAAGCGTGGGCAAAGATCAAGTCTTTGAAACGAAAACATCGACGGGCCAAATTACACTTAGTTATCAATGGCGACTTGACCGATGGCGACCACCACCGCACAACGCAGATTGCAACAGGCCATGAAGGTGTTCATGTACACTGTGCCATGGAAGTACTGCGTGTTCCCTTAGCACTCAAGCCTGACAGCATTCACATACTTCGGGGGACACCTGCTCATGTAGGAAGAGCCGGGGGCATGGAGGAGGGTCTAGCGAAAGCGTTAAAAGGCCAAGGCTGGAAGGTTATAGAAGACCCTGATACTGGAAACGCATCGTCTTACCACAGGCTGATTAAGTTTGGTGGCCTAACCTTTGACGTAAAACATCACGGTAGAATGGGAAGGCGGGCTCACACGAAAGGTCCGTACATACGGTGGTATGCTCAAGATATTTTCTTCAACTACCTAATGGACGGTGAAGAAGCTCCTGACCTGGCGATCCGCAGTCACTTCCACCAGTTCGCAGACAGCGGCAAGATCCACAAGATCAAGACACGCGCTGTCGCATTACCCGCATGGCAGTTGGCAACAGAGTACGTGCATCGAGTGGCAGAAAGCTTGGCTGATGTAGGGCTGGTTTGGTTTGAAGTGGATGATGATGACGATTATACTATGGGTACGTTATTGTTCAAACCAGAACGACCTACAACCGTGGAGGTTCCGTGAGTGATTACGTTACGGAGACAGAGTTACTACAGCAGGTGCAGAAAGCACTCTTTGAAACATCGGACCCAGCAGGGGCCATGTCAGTCTTCGAGCTAAGTGAATCTACAGGCATGCCAGAGCCAGCAGTTCGACGAAGACTAAGGAAGTTAATCAACCAAGGCGATGTAGAAGTGGTGAAGGTGCCTCGCACTAATATTGTTGGCACCGTCGCACGACAGTACTGCTACCGAATGGTTACGCCAAAGGAGACCCATGAAGACGAATAACATTCTTGTTGGCCTGCTCGCAGCTGCTGTTATCGTGTTCGGCCTGCGCCAGATGGACTCAGGCAGGACCGATGCACTCTTAGCTGCAGAGCAAGTTCGTATCCTAGAGGAGGAGCGAGCCCAGCTGGAGTCAGAGTTTAAAGAAGCAATCCAGAATTACGAGCTCTTGAGAGACAGTTTAGACCAAGCTCACGATTCTCTGGCAAAAATCAGAGAAGAGGCAAAAAACGACGCTCTCACAGCCTCTATAAGCTACAACGAGAACCTTACTACACTACGGGGTAGGCTAGAAGGTCAAAGTGGCTTAGAAGCCCTGCTAGACACCTTAGAATTAAATCATCAAGAAGAGGTGTCTGCATACCAGACTCAGATCGCTACCTTGGAAGCTGACAACGCTTTGTTGTGGCAAAGAGTAGAAACGTTGGACTCAATGTGGGTCCAGGAGCAAGAGATCAACCAGGCACTCCGCCTTGAGGTGGCCGCACTGAACGATGAGTCGGATGCTTGGAGGTCTGTCGCCAACAAAAACATCTTCAAAAGAATCGGCGGGGCCGTTCCCTACGTTTTAGCTGGGGTAGCTATTGGGTCACTCGTCCAAAACTAAAAGAGAGGAACGCAGGGAAAAGCAGTTTGGTCCGAAAGCAGATTGGATTCGGACCTTGCCTTGTCACACCTGTGGGCGAGAAGGGCCTAGTGATCCAGCGCATATGAAGTCCCGGGGCGCAGGAGGAACAAGCGACCACCTCGTGCCGCTCTGTCGGGAGTGCCACACCGAACAGCACACCAAGGGCATCAAGACGTTCTTCAAGAAGCACGGGGTAATCGACACGCTTGATTTAGCGGAGCAGTACCACCAACGGTGGACATACCAAGACTACTGGCAGAACCGAAAGAAAGACCTGCTCTATTAACAGCCAAGCTTTAGCCTGAGTACGATTCGGCTTCTTCCCAAACCTTGGCCGGGTATCCTTCGCAATCCTCTTGGTAGCAGCCGTTGTACTGCAGGAGCGATTGCCTCTCGTTGCCTCTTGCCAGGAACCAAGCAAAGATACTTGCCCCTCGACAGGTGCTACCTTCAATAGTCTCAAGTGCGTCTTCGCATTCAGGCCATGCGGTTGTGTGCATTGGCATGATTTGATACAGACCTACGGCTCCTGAACGAGAGACTGCGAGTGTGTCTAGCCACGGGTTCTCCACCATGACGATACCAATCAACAGCTTGACGGGGACACCAGTGCGCTCACTGTGAGCTCTGACTGAGGTCGCGAGCCGTCCAATGTCCTCGCTATCAGCACAACCATCGCCAGCGCAGGGCCATCTCCAGTTGTCTAAGTGGTCTGCAATTGGATCAACAACCACTGCGTAAACAGGATCCATCCTAACTACTACATTGCTACTCTTGCTTACCTGTAAGGGTGCCAGCAACAATGACAATGACAAGCAGCCCCATGTAATAAGTGTCTTTCCGTAGCTCACGCAGCACATCCTTCACGCAGGGCGATCTCTTGGGCAACTTGTAATATTGATTCAGGTGTTACTGTGTCATCGGTCCGAAAAAACTCCCTGTTTTTGTTAGCCCTATGGCTGTCAAAATGAGCATGAACAGCTTTTTCCAGATCAAAAGATTATATGTAAGGTAACGACCAAGCAGTCACGAAGGGTGTAGGAACATGACTTTGACGAGACAATGACTTCCTTCGTTTTTCTACATCCTTAGATCGACCAACCTTGACTAAGCCAGGCATTGATTCGTTGGTCATAAGATAGATGTGGTCTGACGGCACACGCTGTGGGTGTGGATCTTCAAGCCATTTTTCTATGTCGTCCAAACTGTATGTATGTGTACGACCAACCCTGACTGATGCGCGGGAGGGGTGAGAGTAAGTAAAGTGGATGCACTCACCATCTTTACTTTCGGACTCTTCATATGTATACCACGCATTTTTAATCTCAGTAGTCCAGTTGAGACTCGGACGAGTTAGCCCGATATAAGGCAGTGAATTTGTGTAACCACTGGTTTGTTCTGCATCAGCTGAGTGCCACTTTCTCCATTTTCCGAGCATGTGAAGTGATACGCCTAACACCTCTGCAGTTGTTTTAGCGTCCAGATAAATACGCACGTTGTCATAGCTGAACTGCTCTACCCAATTTTGTTTGAGCCTCCCAAACTGAACGTGCTTTCTGGGGTGCCAGTCTTGGTTATACGAAGTATAGATGGTTCTAGCAGCTGCCTTGTACAATCTGCTTGTGTATTCCTTTGGCTTTTTGTCGGACCACGGCCAAGGGTGATCATCGAAGGAATCCCACTTGTCCCAAAACTCTTCAATCCATTCGTCACATGCTTTTCTCAAGTTATGAATTAGATCGGTCGTGTTCACACACACCTCTTCTGTGCGAACGCCAGACCACGGTGTTGATGTTTTAGTAAAAGAGGGCATAGAAGGTTCATGTAACTCATGCCCACGTGCTTCACCCTCTGGATCAGAAAACGGGTACATACCCACAAATCCGTGGTCGTAGATAGTGGTGCTCCCTGGAAAAGGTGGATACCAGTCCCCTTCCCCATCATCTTCCATCCACGCTTTACAAAACGAATACTTTTGCCACCTCCCCCGTTTACGCTCCATCTCTGGTCTGTTTCGCCCACGGTTACGGTGCCCCGAAAAGATACTTTCCAGTAGCTTCTCTTTGCTTATTCCAGACGAGTACCTTTTACGGCTGAAGGGCTGGTAATTATAGTCATATACCCCCCACTTCTCAGCGTAAGGATTCCCGCCATATAAAAGCACGGCCAAAATGTACCTAGCCTCGAACTCACTAAGTTCCACAAGGTATGGGTCATCAGATTCAATGAGTTCCTTATAGCTGTTTGCCAAATCTTTATGACAAGATTTTTTAAGCGCATCAAGTCGAGAGCGACTTTGCTCTACGTCAATATTTACGATGCGTTCTTTCTTGCTACTCATATACCCCCTCCTTTGAGCTTAAACGTAAGACCCCTTCGGCTTACTCCTGCTTTTGCGCTGAATAATATCTAAGAGCAATGGTTCTTGTTGCACGAGCTCGTCAGCTATCCACGGTGTAAAGTCATTGGTAATCCCAACACCATATTCATCTCGATAGAATGCAGTCCAGGTTCGTACAGAGAACCTTTCCTTCTGTTCGAGTAGCGCATCGTAAGCTCTGTCTAGAATGAACTTGTAGTACGCACAACCTTCGTCAGAAGAACGAAACGCTAAGAAGCGTTCCCAAGTGCCATCATCACGAGTGTAGTCAGTACCCTCTGGTCCCGTGGGTGGGTCTGGGGTACTAAAGATGTCAGGCTGTGGACTGCAGAGTGGACAGTATTGTTTTTCTAAAGCGTGTCTGCAAAAGATTCTAGTCATTGTGCCAGTCGTATATGGATTCTCTCGGTGTGGCAGGTCTACGAGGCTCCTCCTTAATCCTCTTTGATGTCCAGTGGCTCTGCCCTGCGATGTATCCGTACTTAATAGCGTAACGAATACCCACAACGACAGAAGCACCAAGCAATGCCCCGAGACCTACCACTTTACCGAGCTTCTTCATGTCACATCACTCCCACCAAGGCTTGTCTTTTTTGATCAATGGCTTGTCCTGCGCTTCAAAATCATACCTATCGATCATGTCAATAAACAAGTCGGTGACAGTCATGTTACGGTTCTGAGCTTCACGCCTCAATTTGTTGAGCAGTGTACGCTCTAGCCGTAGCAGAAAGCCCTGCCTAGAAGGGGAGACCGTCATCTTCGTCGGCAACTTCTGGGACCGCAGCGGGTGCAGGTGCAGGGGCAGAAGCTCCGTCACCCGACTGTACCTCAAGCCTCATGTACTGATAAGGCTTGCCACTGTCCCGACCAACACGTTCCCAAGCTGCAACCTTTACCTTCGGCATCGCACCCGTCTTCGCTTCTTCGACCAAAGCCTTGAGAAAAGGCCGTGTGAATTCAATAACACCCGTCATCCCTGGATGCTTGTTGCTCGTAGCAAAGTTGTTCTTGAAGATGCTAAAGTCGAGCTTCACCTGATTACCATAATCTGGCATTGTTACTTCTCCTCTCGTTCGTCATGTAGTTTAAGTGCCATATCCTTCGTTTTTTGCAACGTTACTACCATCTCAGCCATCACATCTGCGTCACCACTAGCGACGGCTTCTTTGATGTCCTTCTTCAGGGAGTCGTCAGGCTCCCAGCTGGCACCGACCAAGTCCTTACTCAACGCAACAATCTGTTGCTTGAGCTCATCTGGATCAGGCCCCTCCTTGGTGGCCTTCTTCTTGCGTGGTGCTCTCTTCTTCTTGGGAGGCTCTGGTGCGGGCTCCTGGTCCTCTTGAGAGACCTGACCGTAGGTCTCATCCAAGCCACTATAGACATACAAACCTAGTCCCCAGATTGCCATGTTCTTAACCCAACAACGCATCTTGGCAGTGTTAATAGCCATGCTGTCAGGATAGGCCGTAGCTCTGTTTTTAAAGTCAAGAACAGGAAGCCACATCTCCCTCTTGAGTTCTCCTCCTGCACCATCCGGGATACTCACCGTGCAGGTCACAGCAGCGGTGCCACCCTCGTAGTACGTTACATCTCGGAGGACATCGTTGGCATCAGTTGTACCGTGCCACTTCAGGCTCCATTCAGGAAAGTGTTCTGTAAAAATCCTGACAGCCTGAGACCAGCTAAGGTAGGTCAGTCCCATCTTCTCCTCACAAAACTCATTCACATTGACCTTCGACAGGGTGTCGTAAACCTCAGCGTAAGTGAGCTTCTTGGCGTTAGCCATTTACACCTCCATTCCATTGTGGACAATAATCGGATACTGGGCACCAAGACTCGCATCGAATAAACTTTGCATCGTTCTCCTTCACTGAGTAATGCTCGCCTGGCTTCTGCTTCTGCTGTATAAAAGCCGATGCTTCCTGCAAAGAGTCAAAGCTCTTGGGCTTGAACCTCCCCCCAAGCACAGTGTAGCCACCTCTAGCCCACCTCTCTTCGGGGGTGCAAGGTAGCGTGTTATCCATCGTGTGTACCCTCACCCGCTGTGCTACGAAGTCGTCTTGCCGACGATCACTCCACAACGGCACAGAGATCGGAACGATAGGACTCTGTGGGTAATCCTTCTTGAGGTTAGCCCGGGACAACTGCCAGTCTCGACACAAGCCTACGATGGTCAGCTTGTTAGCAACCTTATCGTTCTGCCTTAGAAGCCAAGCATAGATGTTCAACTGCTGTTCCCATTCTGGCTTCAAGCCCCTCTGTACCGTGTAAACAGAGGTGACTTTGTAGTCTGTGACAGAGCCGTCTTCCAACAGGTCAATAGCTCCTGAGATAACCGAACCATTACAGTCAGCAAAGAAGCGTTCCTCTGTCTGGCCCTGGCCGTGTTCCTCTAGGATGTTGTGAACACCCTTACCTAAGAGCTTCCACCACTCGTCACGCACATCTGTGACGACCTTGTCACCGTGCTCGTTGTACAACCGCACAATTTGAGGGGGCTTCAAGAGCTCAGTTGCTGAGAAGTCGGCATCGCCCTTGCTATAGGGATCCCCTTCAACTGCTCGGATAAATACATCCGGTGCGCCGTACTTGTTTGTCAGAGGCACTACTGCGTTCTCCACACACCAACACTGTTGTCAGTGTCTGGGATGCGACGAACAACAAACCTCTTATCGCTACGCCTGTTTCGAGCCGACGCTGCCACACGAAGACGATTCATTGCATCCATGTCGTCAGGCTCTATCTCGAAGACACAACACTGACCAACATCCATATCACTGAACGGATACTTGGCTCGTGCGTGTTCTTCGGGCATCGGAAGATCGTCAACGATCTTAAATCCGGGTTCCGTCATAACTCCTCCTCACTGTACTCGGTAAATGGCGATTCCATGGGACGTTACTCGTACTGAGTATTTCTTGCCTGTCCGGCGAGCTATGCGTCCCGCATAGGCTCGTACCCCACCTAGCTTCTCCTTGACACCATCTTCGTCCAAAGGAAGCTCGACCAAGTCTCCTACATTGATCGTATCTAGGGGTAGGTCAGCCCACTTGCTTCGTGGGCCTGGGTTGGGGGCGGGTACACCTACCCCCTCGTATACCCTAAAGCGTTGTGTGCTCAAGGCATCCTCCAGTAAAAGTTGCCCGTCAAACCTCCCCATGTTATGCTCAACCGCCATATGGAGGCCCTGTGACGATAACGAAACGACAAAAATCATGCAAGCCTATTGACGAAGATCCGGCAAGCCTTATCATCAAAGGCGAGCCAGCTTCAAAGGCTAATTCAAGACGGCTAGTGAGCATTGGTGGTAAGCCAAGATTCATCAAGTCAAAAAAAGCCTTGGCTTACACTAGAACTTTTCAACTGCAGTGCCCTACTAGAGAGAATCTATTTAGTAACGATCTATTCGTAGCTATCAAGATTTATTACGCTAGTAGAAGACCAGATCTAGATCCTAGTTTAATACTAGATCTGCTCCAGAAGTATGTGTACACCAACGACAGGTTGGTGAAGGGTCAGTACATAGAGTGGGGCCTGGATAGGGACAATCCCAGGACCATCATCGTAGTATCAACACTAGAAAACAAAGAGCGAGCGATAGACAAATTGCAAGAGCTCGTTACTGAGGAGGGATAGCAATGAATGGAGAGGTTGGAACGGAGATCCAAAGGGTCGCGTCCAATCTATCCGTTGGGCAACATAAGGTTCGCTGCCCTGTGTGTAGCCACACTCGATCCCGCCATAAAAGTGACAAGTCCTTGTCCCTCAAGGTTGACGGCAAGGGTGTACAGTATCAGTGCCATCACTGCGATATCAGTGGTGGCATTTTTAATAATTCAGATTGGTTGTTCGATACAGCCCCGGTGGAGAGACGAGAGTTGACGATTCCAAGTGATACAAAAAATGAAAAGGCTGTCAGTTATCTAAAGCAACGAATGATTGCCGATGCAGTGATCAAGTCGCACACCGTACCAAGCGAGTATCGGTTCAATGGTAGAACGGTTCCTGCGGTGGGTTTTCCGTACCGGAAGGGCAACCAGATCCAAGCTATGAAGTGGCGTTCAGCTGATACAAACAAATTGTTTTCGCAAGAGAATGTGTGCGAAGACTTTTTTAACATTGAGAACTACGTCAAGGGCAATGACATCTTAATCTGTGAAGGTGAGATGGATGCTTGTGCGTGGTTGAGTTGTGGGATTCCTGACAATGTCACGGTGGTATCAATCCCCAACGGCGCACCCGCCAAGGTTCGTGATGGTAAGATTGATCCCAACGACGACAACAAGTTCAAGTACATATGGCGAGCAAAGTCTGAGCTCGACTCAGCACCTAGGATCATACTGAACACAGACAACGATGATCCTGGCAATGCTCTCAAGGAAGAGATTGTCCGACGCATAGGCCGTAACAAGATCTGGCTTGTGGACTTAGATGGGCACAAGGATGCAGCTCAAGCTCTAGAAGAGGAAGGACAGGAGTATCTTCTCGCTAGGTTTGAGGATAGGGAGCCGATGCCAACCATTGGACTGCACCGAGCAGAGGTCTTTTATGATGCTGTTGACGACCTCTACGACAACGGCCAGTTCCGGGGCGCAAGCACAGGCTTGCTATCGGTCGACAAGCTAGTTCAGATCCCTATGGGTATGGTGTCAGTGGTTACTGGCTTTCCCTCCAGTGGTAAGAGTGATTTCATTGACCAGCTGTGTGTAAACCTTGCCGAAGGCGAGGGCTACAAGACAGTGTTCTGTAGCTTTGAAAAACCTCCTGAGCTACACATGATGCAGTTAGCGCAGAAGCGTACCAAGCTCCAGTTCTTTGACGAGGACCGAGAGCGCATGAACGTAGAGCAACTTGATGCAGCCAAGAAGTGGATTGACGATCACTTCCTGTTCATGGACTACCGAAGAGACGGGCCTACCGACATTGACGGCATCCTGGACATTGCGTCCAGTGCGGTCATGCAGATGGGCTGTCGCATCCTAGTGATTGATCCATACAACTACCTGACATTGCCGAACAGTGCGAAAGAGACAGATGAGATCTCAGGGATGCTGACCCGGGTGCAACAATGGGCCAAGAGCCATGATGCTCATGTGTTCTTTATTGCTCACCCAACCAAGGTCAACGGCGATGGTCGAGGTCACAAGGTTGTACCGACAGGCAATGATGTATCTGGTTCAGCTGCTTGGTATGCCAAGGCTGATATCGGGTGGACGATGTGGCGTGATCCGCAGAACATTGAACCATCCGAGCTACACATCTGGAAGATCCGATGGTCCTGGATCGGAAACCACGGCTACACTCCCTTGAAGTTCAACCGAAGCATTGGTGTTTGGTCCGACTACAACACTAGCGCAGATGATACGGATTGGGACTTCTAGCATTGACCAAAGGGCCTTAGTTCAATTACCTTCGTGAAGACGATGGGTGTAACCCTCCTCCGCGCCCTCGTTCGTGGACAAAAAAAAGAAGGTATGGGTTTCCTCCCTTCGCCTGTGCCTCCCCCTAGGCTTAACTAGTCGGATTCTCTAGTTAACCCTAGGGGTTTTTGTTTAGAGGCTACGTGCTGACGGCGTGTCTGTTCAGCCAGTCTAAGATTCTGCCTTCGTCACCGCCGTAGTACTCCTCAACCTCTGGATACTTAGGCGTTAGAGCCTCTGGCTTAAATGGGAAGTTGATGAACCTGCAGACGAAAGAGCCCGCCTCGTCTGAGTCTACCAGCTGTCGCCCGTACTTAGTTGCTTCGTCGTTTGTCGCGAACCACCTACTAAACTGTCGGTTCAGTAGCGTGTCGTGCCACTCAATCCTCCACATCACACTCCCCCTTCTCAACGCGCTCCCACATCCTAGGCAGTCCCCACCAATAACCCCACTGCAACATGATGGGTAGCCCCAACCTCTCAGTGAGATTATGGAGCCTCGGGGTTCTGTTAGGGTTACGATGCCAACTCAAACCGTAATCCTGAAATAGGACATGTTCGAGGTCGCGCCACCTGTACTCTAACCAGTCGCACACCGTTAAACGCCACCCTCCCGCATCACCGTTACAGCATATGTGCCACTTCGGTCTAGACTCTGGGTAGTGATACATTCGCTCTGAAAACACGAACGGCAACCTGCCATGCCACCAGAGCCAGAGCCTGCGCTTAATGCGATACTCAGCCTTCAGGCACATAACCCGTAGACACTCCTTCACGATTCCTCCTGTGCGGGGGGTAACTCATCAATAGGCTGTGGGTGACGCTCATCAATAGCCTCAGCGATAGCCTCAGCGAGCTTCTTGGGGATGTCCTCTGAGGCTGTTGCAGCTGCAACCTCGTTGAAGATTTGTACCAACGGATGGATTTTGTCTGTCATGTGTTTACTCCTGGTGGGGCGTACAGTTGTGCGCCATTGTTAACTTGTCCCATAAAGTCTGTGAGGTCGTCACACTCCATGTAACGCAAGTCAATCTCGTAAGTCATCCCATCCCATTCGTCACCTAATTCCTCAACGTACTGGTTACAGCGGTAGTCTGCGTCATAACAACTTTCAAACGCTTCAAACCACCTCCACTTGGCGACCTCTGTCCCATCCGGTTTTTTAACTAGCCTAGGTTCGCCATAGCTAACATCCTTTAAATACTTCTCGTGCCATGGCCCTTCATACGTGCTGTGCAGTATGTACATATCAGACCTCCTCCCAAATCTCAATATGCTCGTAGTTAGCGAAGTCTCTCGCAGCGTGTTCTAACCGAGCCATCTCGTAATCCTCGTGTGAGTTGGGATTGTCGAGAAGTCCACGGGCCTTCTCCATTAGCGAGGCCACGCGAGCGAAAGCAGCTCTGTCTTGTTTGCTAAACGCAACTACATCGCGCCCTTGTGTGCGAATCGGCTTGCCCGATAACTGCGCGATCAAGATGTCAGTGACATCCGCCGGATCAAATCTTGTTTCTCGTCTCATGTAACCCCCTCCTAAGTGAGTCAATGGTCAGTACCAAGGGTAACAGGTGTGTCAACCCTAGCTCCGGGGCGACCAGTCACATTCGCGTTTGATGTGCTCATTAATCGCCTTCTCTCCTGACTCTTCTGTCAAGAAGTCAATGGAGTTTCTGATGTCTTCTAGTTGCTTGGTGGCATCATCCTCATAGCCACCTCGCCTCAGAGCTCCATACCTTTCGACCTGTTCGATAATGTTTGCTATGTCCATCGTCCCTCCGTGATAAAGAACCATACCTTACGTCTAAGTCGTATAAACCGACTTTGCTTCATACCTTCTCGACACGCAGACTGTACCATAGCTCCTCCTGCCACAGCTGGTGCATCCCAACATTCCAGAGTCGCTGAACATCCAGGTCTCTGGCATCCGTACAAGTGCAAGGCCCCTGCCTCAGTGATTAATGCAGGTATGTGCCCTTGCATCTTGGCGGTCCTCAAGTACTGCTTCTCAACCCGTCTTGCTGCTCTAGTCCGCACTGTACATCCTCTCAATGCTCACAACTTCGTGGCCCGTCTCTTCCATGGACTTACGTATGGGACCACCCTCCCTGTAAGCATTGGTAACAGTGGCGTAGTCCGTTGAGTAGTAGCGTTCAAGTGTTTGGTTGATGAGGTCACGAACCGTCACCTTGGTTCCGACAGGTTGGCGGCTCGCCCAAGCGTCTCTGGACATTAGTTGAAATCTCCCGTTGGCAGGTTAGCTAGTAGATCCTCAATGACATCCTGACGTTGTTCATGTAGTCGGACATCGAGCTCTTCAATCCAGTCAGGCATCCACTCTATTAACTGCCATGCCTCCCTGTGCCCCGGATCTTCAATGACATTGTGATTGATGAGCTTACGATAAATGATAGTGACTAGGGCGGGAGCCAACTCTTGGCCGTCTAAGACCATCGTAAACCCCCTGCGTATTAACTCATCATTGTCAGTAGTCATGCCGACAATGATAAATACGCTTGCTTCGCTCCAATAACCCTGCATATCCCCCTCTCCCTTGCGTGGTGAGCGGTGGAGGGCACCTCAGCGACCTTAACAGGTGGCTGACCATTCCATGGTCGTTTAAGTCAGGTCACGATAGATCCAAGTACCGCAGCTCTGACCCCTCCGAGCTCGTTATGATAGATAATGTAACTAATACAACTAAGCAGGTAAATCTGTCTCCCATATTGCAGTGTAGGTAGACAGCCACCCCTCCTCCTCCAAGACCCAGAACAGGCCCTCTTGGACCCGTATCTCTGGCAATCCTGGAACAACCACAAGTGGTGTAGTCCAAGAGTGATCCCTGTGGTCACTATGCTTAGGCCATGTGCAAGGTACAGACACCCTTACCTTGCCATTTTCAATGGTTAAGATGCCTGTGTTGAGGGCCAGTGACACCCTAGCCTCTGAGCTACCCAAGAGGTAATCACTAGGACTCCACGCTAAGCGTACAGGGCCTGTGTAGTTATTGATCTTGTCTTGTATAAAGGCAGACTCCAGAAAAAAGTCTGACTCAATCACGATCTCCTTGCCATCAAAGGATGGCAGGAGCATGAGTAGTCCTTCCATAGCGATTTCGGGATACATCGGCGCACCGAGTACGTTCATGGCTATGTAGGCAGTGTATACCTCTGCCTTGTCAAGCCAAGAAAACTCACTGGGTTCAATTGCCTTGCTGTTCAAATGATTCAATCGATGTAGCCCAAAGGCAAACATGGTCAGGAGTACAACGAGCAACAGGCAAAAGGTTTTTAGAAGCTTCATCTGGTTAACCCCCAGAGAATCGCTATAAATGCGAGCAGGTTAATGCTTGACAGCACAACCCACGCTACAAGCCCTGCTCCTGCGAGCATGAGTACCCACCCAAGCACCGATAACAAAAGCTCTTGATGTTCCTCATCCATCAATATCCTCCACTTGCTTTAGTTGGCTTCCGATAAACTCAGCTACGTTCACGGTCACGGCATTGCCCATCATCCGATACCGTGGGCCATCCGCAATCTCCTCTCCTGTGTCAGCGAACCTAGTCCAATCATCGGGGAAGCCCTGCAGTCGTTCGCACTCCCGAGGTGTTAGTCGTCTAGGTCGTTCGCCTACATAGAAACCAGGTTCAGCACCCTGACCTCCGGGCCTTGATGTCCCCGCACCACTAGCGTTCAACGTCGGGGCTATGTCACTGTGAGTAGTCACGTAGTTCTGTTGCTTTACCCCTGGGTGGGCGGCCAGAGCTCCTGTTAGTTGACCATCGCCATTGACATACCGAACCTCGTCCCTGCTGTTTTGTGTAAAGATTCGTGGCAATACCAAGTCAGTATCAGTTTGCTTTTGTTGGTTCGCCCTAAGTGTTGTAGCAACGGTGTCTTCTTTGTACGAGGAAAACCCAGATGCTCGATAGACTGCAGGAACCTTGGTCGTGCTGAGGTATGGAGTGTTCTCAGTGATGCTCATTGTTTGCTGTGGGGAGGCTTGCCACTGGAAGCTCCTTGCTTCACCACCTCCTGCAGAGCGATCTCCAGACTCTCTGGTAGATCCTTGCCCCTCTTCTCTGCTCGTCGCAGGATGCCACGACAGGCCCTCTCGCTCAAGCAATACTTGGGGTTGACATCCTCCTCCAAGATATCCGACAATGAAGACTCTACGGCGACGTTGGGGGACTCCAAAATATTGAGAGTTAAGTACTCGGTATTGCCACTGGTAGCCCAAGCCTTCCAACCCTTTGAGTACAACTTCCATGTCCCTTCCTTGGTTGGAGGAGAGTAGACCAGGGACATTTTCGACCAGACAATACTTGGGACGCAACTCTTCAAGTATGCGATGAAATTCATGCCAAAGCTGTGATTTTTCTCCTGCCAAGCCTCTACGGTTTCCCGCAACTGAGAGATCTTGACACGGGAACCCACCACAGATGAGGTCAACGTCTTCGAGAATAGTTCTCCCTGCTCCACCATCGGTTCCTCCTACGGTTTGAACATCATCATAGATAGGCGTGTCAGGCCAGTGCTTACGCAGTATCGATCGGGCCTGTTTGTCGCGCTCAACTTGCCACACAATCGTGTGACCGGATCGCTCCAGACCTAGATCAATACCACCCACGCCAGTGAATAAGCTTCCTACTTTCATCTTTCATCCTTCCAACCCCATTGGTCTACCATTGCTTCAGCGATCCCGATGGGGGTTAGGGACCGCTTCTTAGCTCTGTCCTTGCTTGGACCCATGAGCCAGACCTCCTGCTTCCTGCCCTCAACAACGTTTGATGGCTTCAGCTTGGGCAGACCCCGACTCCAGATACCTGTCTTCTTCTGGGTAGGGGAGCCGTGCTCCCATGGCTGTATGTAGTAGGGCTTGGGTAGCTCTGGATTGAACTTGATGTCAGCCAACTCAGGCCACTGCTGATACGAGTTGAGTATGCCTACTGGGTTTTCAATTGCTACCCGTGGTACGTTGCATTGCCATATCGCTCGAACGAGCTCGATGGCTTTGCGTTGCCGTCCGTCTGCTCGCTTCTCAGCGAAATAGCGAGCACCGCTGACGGCTAGGTCAGTGCAGGGAGGGAACGCCACTACGAGATCGTAAGCAGGTTCACGTTGTTTCATTACCCCGTGGCTTAACACCGACAGAACGTCTTCCTGCATATGAGGAGCGTCGGGATCCCCTTCGCTAGGCAGAAGGTCACAGGACACTGCGTAGTGCCCCTTGGCACGGAACGCATCGCGCACCCTGCCACTATACTCGCAGAGAACTAGGACTCTCATCCTACCCCTTGTCATGCGAGCATATTCATCACTGCTAATACTGCGTGTCATTCAACCTCCTTGGATCAGTGGTATGGTACAGTACAGTGCGCTTATATGTCAGCACTGTCAAGTGCCGCCCCTTCTTCTAGGTACAGGTCACACACGCTGTACGTGTACTTGATGAGTGGTGTATCCAAGCCGTCTTCTATCGCCTTGTTGACCGTGTCCTCAGCCTCCCGTTCGTTTTTAGCCTCAACCACCATGCTGTAGTGGTCCCGGGCCACAATCGTGGCGTGAAACTTAGGCATTACCCCTCCGTCTCTTGGACTTTTTGTGTGCTACCCTTGCATTCCACAGAAGCCTGTGGCAACGCATCCTGCCTGGCTTGCGTCTACCCTCACGCATGATGGTGTAGGTCGGCCAGTATCCGTAGAGTTTCAGTCTGCTACCCAAGACAACTAAGTCTCGGAATGAAACCCTGTCTGCGTAATTCATCACTTTGTCTCCTTGTTTGTGATGTCTCTGTCCCGCTTTGGTAAGAATGCTTCCAGCTGTGCTGTCACTTCTGGACGATTCAGATCCTCTAGGCTCGTGACCAAGGCGTACAGAGCCTCTAGGTCACCGATGCCACGATCATTTAGGATTACATCGGCCCTGATCTGAGCCATGACTTTCTCGTACAGCCTAGGTTGTGGCTTTGTCATGCTCCCCTCCCTTTAGTTAGTGGTAAACCAAACCAGACTTCCTTTCAGCTGCACTGTTCATCTCCCCTTCCATCTCTTGGGGAGTGTAGGATGCATCGCAACTATGACAGACAGCAACGTCTGTAGAGTTGTGGGTAACTCCATCCCAGTGCCCGAGCGAGTGGATATCGATGGGGCCTCGCTCGTCTACCTTCACCCCACATAGGTCGCAAGTAATCATCACTCTATCCTACCTCCTAATGAATCAGTGTTGTTTCATCCCGAACGACTCCGTCCATATTGATCTCAGTGACATTGATACCGTAGTACTCCTCTATCTCAGAGACTGGAGTCATGTCTAAGCTAGGAAAGCGTTCACGGATCTTCTTCATGTGCTTGCGCCATGCTTTCCGTATGTTGTCCTTAGCCGTGAGCTCTGACTCAGAGACTGTCACGAACTGGTAGTTACCAGTATCCATAATTGCGATGAACATCACTTCGACTCCACTCTGTCGGTGTGAACCTCGAAAGCAAAGTCCAAAGCCCCTTCAACCTCTCCCTCTTCAATCACAGCGAGAAGCTGTTGTGCTTGCTCCTCGTTCTCAACAGTGATCGTGATTCTAATCTCTTCCACTTGTCCTCCTTGGTAGTTAGCAGATTTCAAACCCACCGGATTCTGCACAGAATGTTCTGAACTCTTCAACGCACTGCTCTTCCATGCCATACATGGACTCCCACGACTGTTGCGTACCTGAGCCGTTACAGCTTCGGCACGGCTCCGGTCTAACCAAGCTTTGCGGGCTCTCCCTGCCACTGCCCTTGCACCTCTCGCACGTTCGATCTGGGATGCCGTATATGCGCTCGGTCCTCTCTTTCAGATAGGTAGCCACCTTGCCACCCTCCAATGCCTCAGTGAGATCGGCGGCAACTTTGACGGCAACATCTTTAGGGATCAAGTGCCCGTCGTTGTAGCACCCGTGCTCGAAGTCCTCTTCTGTCAAGGCATCGGTAAACTGATTGACACACTCCCACAGGGGCCTCCACCCCCACACAGACCTACGGAAGTACACACCTGGATTTGAGTCCTCGTACTCCATCTTGGCATCAAAGTACGCATCTCGCACCGCAACATCTTTCGCAGTATGTCCATCGTACAGATTGTCCGGTCGCTCCGGTCGCGCACCCCGCACTACTGGGTCTACGCCATAGATATCGAACCCCATACCACTAACCTCCTTCTTATTGAATGATTACGAACCCGCTCGTGTCCTTCTTGGCAGTGCCCTTAGCGAGCAGTCCTGCCACAGACGGAGCGGGGTCTAGGAATCGCAGATCATGCTCGTCTGCGTTATGCACGGGCACTCCCTCCCATGTCTCAGGGAGTTCCGTAGCAAACACCGCCGCCACGTTACGCCCTCTACTCAGGGCTTCAACGGCATCTTGTGCGTTACACTCTGACCTAGAGAAGGTCAGGTGATAGTTGTTGGGTATCTCCCAACGGTTTGCGTGTTTGGTGTAGTCATAGAACTGCAACTCAGGGAACTCCTCCATAATCCCGTGGCGTTCCCAGCGGATATCACTGGTACCGTTGAGCCGGACGCACGGGGTCCTACCCTTACGGTCGGCCCGTCGCATCAGAGACACGATATCTTTCCGCAGCTGCTCTAGGAACGTGTCACGCTCCTCCATGTACCAACGTGTCTTACGGAGCCGTGCCTGTTGCACACTGCTCATACGTCCCCTGCCTTGATGGTAGAGACACGCATTGGCGCACCCCTCACTGGCACTCGGGCACACGTTGTAACCTGACTGCGTGTGTGGTGCTAGGTGCAGGATAGCCGTCTCGTAGCCAAGCCGTTCGGACTTAGCCGTCTTGGGGTTACTAGCCCCCGGACTGAGTAGCTTCATACTCTCCTCCTGTGATGACCTTGAACTCTTCCCCGTTCACCACCCCTCCCCCATTACGGATGTACCGCCATTGGAGTATGCGGTACTCCATACCGTCGCCCTCACCCTCGGGCACTTCTCGATGACACTTCTTACAGGTTAGTGAGCCGTCGTCCATAGAATATGTGGAGTAGCACTCACAGCATGAGGTCAATCGGCAACCTTCTTTATCGTACACTTTCACCTTAACCTCCCTTGCGTACCAGACCGCACTCCTTCATAACTTGCTCAACCTTGTCGGTGGTACGATTGAACATCTCTTGAGCATTATCCGTCAGGGTTCCGTCAGGTAGCCATACGGGATCCTCATCTCGCATATGCGTTGTGCAAGGGCACGAGTCCTGGAGTTCCAGACAGCCCGGGAGCATCAGCATAGTGATCTCAGTACGCAACTCAACCCATACTTCTGTCGGTATCTCAACTACGAATACCTTACGGCGAGCTATCTCGCTCTCGTTCATTCTCCCTCCTCGTCTGGGTCCATGTAGGTAACCTCTACCGCACCTGCCTTGACTGCATCACTGAAGGTTCCGACACCTAGGGTGAACGAGTCCATAAGGCTGTGTCCGTCTTCGTTCTCGAAGTGGA
>Ga0098041_1000266_pt1 | contig 21338 bp, 18 predicted proteins | sample 8_EtaG_FD_77066 | JGI IMG/M metagenome (GOLD analysis project Ga0098041, IMG submission 77066) | Marine viral communities from the Subarctic Pacific Ocean - 8_ETSP_OMZ_AT15162 metaG | ecosystem: Environmental > Aquatic > Marine > Oceanic | place: Pacific Ocean | collected 2015-01-08
GAAGCAGTACCTGGCTGCATACCAGCAAGCGTTGTGAGATCCCCGTCGAGGGGTTGGGATGTTGCTGCAATATAAGCTTTAGTAGATTGTTGAGTTGGAACCTTAGTATCTAAGTTTGAAGAGAAATTATCTTCATCAACAACAAAATTCATCGAAGCTGTAGTGGTATCACTGTTCATCACAGCTCCTGCAGCATTGACGTTTGTTGCGTCAGTTACATCAGCACTATCTTCAATAGAATTTAACTTTGTATGATCAGCATCAGTGAATACGTTTGAGTCACTAGCTGCTTCTACAGCAGCTCTGATTTCTGCATCAGTTTGATCAATAGTAGCGTTAGCTTCTATAGCGTTTAGTTTGTTGTGATCAGCATCTGTAAAGACATTACTATCACTAGCACTTTCTACTAGAGTTCTTATCTCAGCAGCTGTTTGATCATCCTTAGCATTTGTCTCTATTGTATCTAATTTAGTACCATCTGCTGCTACGTCTCTACCATCAACAGTTCCTGAAACAGCTATGTTTCCTGTAACGGTTGTAACTCCAGCTGCAAGTGTTCCAGTTGTTACTACAGCTTGAGATCCAAAGTTAGGACTGATTTTTGTACCAGCTATTGCAGCTGAATTATTAACATCAGCATTAACTATAGTACCATCTAATATCTTATCACTTGTTACTGCACTATTGTTTAATTCCGAAGTATCGACACAGTTAGGTGATAACTCCGTTGCTGTGATTTGATCTACCTTTCCAGTTACAACTACATTACCTGTATGATCAGGGAAGGTAATAGTACGGTCAGCTGTAGGATCAGCAACAGTAAGAGTAGTCTCATAATCGTTTGCTGTGGTACCTTCAAATTTAATAACCTGGTCTTCTCCCATTTCTAGGGTACCTGACATAGTACCACCAAGGGAGCTCATTGCTTGGTTATCAGATTCTTGTGCAATATATAGTAACTGTTTAAAGTTATCGTTTAACTCATTCGATCTAATTGTAGATCCAGCAACAAATGTACTAGTAATAGGATCTTCAGTAGTATCACGATATATGATAATACTATCTCCAGTGGTTACTTTACCTGATTGAAAGGTTATACGTTTATTTGCTGAGTCAAGGGTGTAGTCTGTGGTAACAGTCTGTAGATCACCGTTTACGGTTACTGCGATGTCTCCATCGTCAATATGATCAAAGGGGTATGTATACGGTCCTAATGAACCCCCTTGTACGGTATAAGGTTTTTGTGTGACTGCCATAGTTTATTTAGGGATGTTCATTAATTTCTCAATTGCTGGAAGTCTGGTTTCAGCTGCACCATATGCACCACTTTTTCCATATAACTTCTTATGTGTTCTCATAGTTATCCTATCCCTTAAGTCAGGATGTTCTCTAAGAACATTTTCTTTAGCTCTTTCTTTTGCATTTTTAAAGATTCTATCTACTTCGATATACCAATCCTGATCTTGTAGTTTCCAACCTTCTTTATGCTTATTACCTAAAGGCATTCCTTGTCTAACTGCATTCTCATGAATCTTAAATCCACCCTTTTTATATTCTTGGAAAGATTTATAAAACTCATTATAAGGATCAGCTACACGTTCTAATTCAGCTCGGAACTGTTTATCCATAGATAAGTATTTCTCCATAGCTGATTTTTCTAAAGAATTCAAAGGCTCTTCATTCATTTTAGAAAGTACTTCTGGTAAGTCATAACGCATATCATGAAGCATTTTCTTAACAGGATCATTATCAATTGGTGTTATAGTAATAGGACTGATCTGATTAAATGCTCTGAGAATAGTATTCTCTGGCCCGTAGGTCATTGTTTTACCTGAACGATCTTTACCTACAACATCATACTTATTAGCAACAAAGCTCTTAAGGAAGACATCTCTACGTCCTAGCAGTTGCCAGAAGTTCTGAGCCTCTTTAGCAGAAGCATCATAGATGTTACCTAGAGAACCACTAAATCCTGCAGCAGGTAAGTGTGCTCTTACGATACGTGCGGCTGTCCATTCTAACGGTTTAACGTTAGTTTCAGGGTCTAATATAGAAGCTAAGTCTTCAACACCAGATAACATAGTAGTATCTGTAATGATAGTTGTAGCAATCCAAGTAGCCTTTTGTAAGGTACGATCTAATACATCTTCACCTAACATACCCATGTTACTAACAGCGTTAGCAGTCATGTTCATGACAGGTTGATACATTTCCATTCGTTTAATACCAAACTGAGCACCAGCTATATTAAATGAGTTAGGTTGAATCTTCCTCATCTTCCATAAAGCTCGCTCTTCTTTATCAAGAGGCATATCACCTCTGTATCTACCTGTAAGTGTAGCTATAGCAGTGATACCAACAATTGCTTTGGCAACTTCAAGGTTACCTTTCATCATTAATACTTCACCAGCCACCTCATCAGGTGTTAAGCCATACAGTTCTAGATTACGTGGTGGATTAGCTTCGACAAGATCCTTCCATTTATTCTGCATTCTAGCAAATGGAGTGTTCTCTACAAAGTCTCTTCCAATAGCACCGACACCTGTACGCATAAACGTAAAGAAGTTTCTCATGAAAGGAATCTTCTGTAATCCCTGTAAAGCAGCAACTCTACCTTCTAAATCCTGTGTTAGAGCAGCTTTATCACCAGCTCTCTTAGCAGCCTTTTCATGTACAACCCACTGGCCATACTTATCTTGTTTAAATATTTCTTTTCTATAACCTTCTTCATACTCTCTTACAAACTTATTAAGATCCTCTGGGTCTATACCTTGATCAAGTAGATCTCTAGCTGTTTTACTAGCCATCCTAAAGCGTCCAGAGAATGTACGAGCTGCAGCATCACCTGCACCCATCCATATTCTAGAGTATGCCATTAATGGGCTATTATTCATATTAACCCAGAAGTTTGTAAAGGATGCAGCTAGTTTTAAATTATCATCTCCAAACTGTTCAATGTATGGTAGCTTAGCTTGCCAATCTTTTAGATTACTTTGTAAATCAAACTTACCAGTATATGACTGACTCTTTCTAGCATTACCTAAGTCGATGTTATATTTAAACATCTTTAAGGATTCACTGAATGAGCGTCCTATAGCATCAATTTGAGCAGATGCAATAAGAGCTTCCTTTGCATTTGCGTGCCAAGGCATTTGAGCTGCTAGAGCCGTTATCATAGGACGGCTGAGAGCGTATAAGTTTGTACTTGTAATAGCTTTAATAGGTGTGATAGGAGCACTAAGTATAGAGTTATACATAGCACCTACACCTTCTTCCCATATACGTCCTGGTATATTATCGGCATCCATACGACCACCCCATACACTAGCTTTAAGCCATTCATGAAGTTGATTCATATTACGAACCTTACCATCTGACATCTGATGCAGTATAGCAAGCTTCTGTCTTAAATCATGATTACCTTCTTTTGATAGACGACTAAGCCAATCATGGTATTCATTCATTTCTTTGGTAATATTCTCAAGCCCTTTTGTATAAGCTTTCTGTATAGGAGTAGTTAGTTTAAATCCTGCTGACTGTGCTTGACCATCTAACGACCACATAAGACTGAGCTTCTTATTCTCAATCATAGCACGTTTAGATGCTTCTAAAATCATATCCATCTGTCTACCAATAGGTAAACCATCAGATACATGTACAGCACCTGTAGCAATATCAGAAGCTAATCGTGTTAATGCGTGTATTCCTATGATATTTACACCCTTTTGAATAGGTGTAATAGTCTTAATTACGTTACCTTCATCAGAATATACACGATAATTCTCAGGATCATTTAGTTGTTTTTTAAATAAAGCGTTTAAATCAACCTTTTTACCATCTGCATAAGCATGTATATCTTCTAATATAGGCTGTGCTTTTCTGATAATAACATCTTGGACCTCTCTCCAACTCAATGCACCATCTAAACCCTTAAAAGCATCATCTGTTATATCATCTAAAGTCTCTTTAACCCATTCACGGTAGGTTTTACTACCAGCTGACATAGCTTTAATAGCAGATTCAGTGGCATATGGGGTATAACTACGCCCATCTCCACCGTTTTTCATGTCATTGATAGCTCCACTTAGGTGCTTTCTAGCAGCATCCTTACCATTATTAGGTATAGTACCTTTATCAAAGGAGTCAAATCTTTCTGGATTAACAAAAGGATCAGGTTTTCTACCTGCATTAGCAGCTTCTTGTGAAGGGCTTGTACGATTTATATCATCCCAAGCATCGCCTGCTTCATTTCCACGAGTATTAGCTACATCATCCATTTGTTTACGATAAGCATCGCTCATCCCTGGAGTATTGTAGTTCTTAAATTCATCTTCTGATAAATGTTTAGCTAGATATTCAGTTCTATAGCGTGAACGTGAGACACCTTTACCTGCTATAAAGTTATCAGCAGCGTTTTGTAAACCTGTAGATTCATCTAGTGCTTGCTGAGTCTTTATATAATTCTCCATCGCTTCATTGCCAATTCTATCAATCTCATAACCAGGCATTTTTGCTGCTTTTGCAGCTCTTGCAGCCTGCTTTCCTTTGATAAAACCACCAATCCCATGAGCTAGATGGTTGAATCCTGAACCAATCAGGACAGTTTTCATTCTTTCTAGGTATTCGTTATCACCTTCATTAACAGCAAGAGCATTCACTAACCAAGGTGCTACCCCAGGAGCATGGTCTTGAAATAGATTAACAAGGTTCTCTTCATAGAAAGCAGCTTGACCTTCTTTAAATCCACCTCTTTGCATGAAGTCAGCAGCAGTACCTTCCGCAGATATAGCTGCAAACTGAATCCATTTATTACCTTTATTAGCTAAATTAGCAGCTCTATGAACTCCTGCAGCGCCTGTAGCAGCTTTACCAATACCTTTAGTAGTAGCTGCTAGGACACCAAATTCAACAAAGCCTCTAACTATCTTTCCATATCCAGTTTTATTCTCAGGAACCCAGTCATCCGGTATATCTAACCATGTGCCTGGTACGTATTCCTCACTAAAGGGGTCATCAGTAGCAGCTGTAGGCTTACCAAACAGCTCGTTAAAACCTTTTCTTACTGTATCACCACCTAAGTCTAAAGTAGAAGCTACACTTTCAACAGCGTCAGCTGTACCACCAACTGCTGCAGTGCCAAGTTCACTACCTACTGTTTGTGCTTGTTCTACGAGTGTTGGTTGTTGAGCGTTTTGTATACCTTGCTGAATAGCTTGTGTAGCATTCTGTGCTCCATCTTGTAATGCTTGAGGATCTACCCCTGGCATTGTAGGTGCTACATTTGGTACTTGTGGTACTGGCTGGTCTGATGGTACTGGTATAAGATCGGAGAGTTTGTTGGCTTCTTCTGCAGCAATTTCTGCATTAACCTCTTCTCCTCTTGGATTTTCTGCCATAATTAAATTCCTGATTGAGGAGTTCGGATTTCGTCAACTAACTCTCTTCCAAGTGCCATGACGGTTGGGTTTGTAAGCATATCTTTAGGGTCTACACCATAAAACAATGCTGCAAACGTGTATAATTGTCTATTTTTATCTGTAGGGGATAGGGTTATAGCCTTTGTTACAAGTGATTCTACATCTTTTCTCTTTTGTTTAGGAAAGCCTTGAATCATTAATGTACCGATTTGGTGAGGATCAACTTGATTGTTATTGGAACGTATTTCATTAACAACTGTATTAACACATTTACGACTAGGAGTATTTCCTAGAGCGTTTAAATCTGTCCAGCTATGTATACCTCCTATCCCAAGTCCTGTATCAATAAGATCATAACAAGTTGTAACAACACTCTGAACTGGTTCTTCTCTTTCAGGAGGTTCGCCTGGTTGTTCAGATAGCCTGTTTTCTTTTTCCCAGAAATCATCAGCTGTTTGACCTGCCTTAGCAGCAACTACTTTTAACGTTGGATGATAATCAAGTTGACCATCTCCATCACGATCTCTTCTTTCAAGGTATTTAAGATCTTTAAAGAAACGATTCTTGCTTCTTATTTCCCAACCAGTACCTTTAAGTTTATTAGCATTATCAATTAAGATTTGAGCTTCTGAGTAGGGTGATGTATTAAATCTTTCCTTAGTAGCATTTAGAAAGCCTCGATTAGGTGTTAGGTAACTCCAATGACTTTCATCTGGAGCTTTAGCATCATTAGCTAACTTCATTTCTCCTAGCACTTCTTTATTTGCTTTGCCTATATAATCTAAATCACTACGAGTACCACCTTTGTCTAACCTTTTTGCTTGAATAGCACGGTTATAAACTTCCTTACGATACAAGTAGTGTACATCATGAGTATCATCTGACCATGCAGATGTACTACCGTCAATAGAAGTTTGATTTCTAATAGTACCTATGTCTGTAATTATACTATCTTCTATCCGGTTAACTTGCGTTGTATTATCTGAACCTATATAACTTTCAACTATTTGTATTTCAGGGTTAGCTGCATTAAATACATCAAAAAGATCTTCATCAACTCCTAGTTTTTTTAGATCTTCTCTAGTGACTTCAAGGAATCGTTTTTCGTTTAAGTTCTTAAGTACTTGCATCTGACCATCTCTTGATACTTTAGCAAGATTCTGCTTACTAAAATAATCTTGAATAAGATCATAAGAATAAGGATGGGTTTGGCGTAATTCCATTTCCTTTTTATCCCAGTAATCCTGATTAATTACAGTACCATTTTTTCTATCTTCTTCAGCTTGACCTTGAAGATCACCTAATGCAACTTTTGCATCTTTCCGATCATTTGTATAATTTGCATAATTTTTTGAAGTTTTATAATCTTTTCCTGCTTTTAACAAAGCTTCTTCTGTAGCCCACTCTCCTAGAGCTAAACCAGCATCACCTAGTTTTTCTTTTCTATATACTGTTTTACCACCTTTAGTTTTACCAACTGGAATAGGGTTACCTTGATTATCTGTTGCAAGCTGAGCTTTACCTGCTGGGTGTAAAAACTTCTGATCTTTTAAAACAAGAGCCCATTTTCTAGCTCTATCTAATGGATCTTCAGCTGTTTTAATATCTTCATCAATCCAGTTTTTAAGTGTATCTACAGCTGTTGTATTCCAAGTACCGTTTTGAGGAGCTTGTGTACCAGCTGCCATGCGTAACTCTGGAGCTATATTAGAAACAATATACTTCAGCTCGTTACTTAGTTCTCCAGGGTTCTCTTCATCCCAATCATCAAAAGCATTAATTAAATCTTTATTACTTTGGGCAAGTGCATCAGCTCCCTTCTGTTTATTACGTGCTAGTCCTCTATCTTTTAAACCTTTATTAGCTAAAGCTAGAGCAGGTCCACCTAAATGGTGAGCAACTAAATCAGCACTGAGAGGCTTTCCAGGTACGGATAAAGATACTTGATTAACATACTCTTGCCGTAAAGACATACTAATAGCTCTATCAGCATCACTATTAGTTAATCTATCAGCTATAGTCCACTTTTCTTTAGGGTCTGTTGGATTAGCCCATGTCCTTTGATTCTCTGGATCTCTCTTTGCTGCTTCTTGTAGCTCTGCTATTTGGTTAACTTCCCAAACAGGAAAGTTTTCAGCCTTACTCTTCATCAGAGCAATTTTAAATCCCTTCCGTTCAGTCCTATGAGCTGTCCGCCACCATTCAGCAAACTCTGCTCCATAAGCTTTTTCTACTTCAACAGAAGATAGTCCAGTTATACCTTTAAGTTCAGACTCACCTGATGTAATAGCGCCTAACTTAGTTAATTTTTTAAATTCAGGAGCACCAACTTCTTGATGTTTTTGACTACCTGATTCAATTTTTTTAGCGTAATTTTTAAGGTGTTCTTTTGTTACAATAGGTATTATTTTCTGTTCAATTGAAGTGAGTAGATTGTTAAGGGCTTTAACATCACGTTCCCCCATACGATCAGCCCACTCATTAGCTACCTTCTGATTGTCTAGCTGTAAACCACTAACCCATTCAAAACTTTTGTTAGCATTAGAAGCTCGCTCTTGTTCTTTTTTCCAGGTTTCTTCTAATTTACTATGGTCACTTACGACGGTTCTATTTTGAAATGCGGGCGTACCTGCACTTCCTGAGTATAATGACATAATTACTAAGCGCCTTGGTCGATAATTTGTTGTTGTTGATGGATGCCATAGCCTGTAGCTACACCACCTACAATAGATGTTCCTATGTTAGCCAATAAACTAAATCCAGATGGACCTTGAACTTTAATAGGTTTATGTGGTATGAATGATGCTTGCTGTGCTAAAGGATTAGCAGGTAGCTTATTATAATCTGCAGCATCAGCTGAATAATGATCTAATGCATTACCTTGTAAGTCCCTAGCATAAGCTATATGAGCATCTTCTAGTGTTTGGTCTAATTGTGCGCCAGCTCTTCCTAACTCTCTTTCTGCCTGTAGCGTTTGGAGTAAGAAGGATTGACCAGCATTACCTGTAGATAACATTTTACCTTGAGCTTGTATTGCTGCTGCTATACTTTGCTCAATTTCAAATGATGCTGCAGTATTTTTCTCTATTTTCTGTTGACGGGCTTCGTTAGTAGCTCTATCTGCCTCAACCTGATTAATAGCAAGCTCTTTATTATAGGCTGCTACAGCTTCAGATTGGGCGATTAACTGACCTTCATAAGCCTTCTTCTTCATCTCGTCGTTATTACGAGCGATTTGTAAATTGCGTTGATACGCTTGTTGATTAACTTGATTCTGCCTTGCAGCTGCTCTCTGGGCTTCTTTATGTTGTGCCACGGCACTCATAGTCCCTGAAGCAGCCATTGCGACTCCAATCGCTACGGGTCCGCACATGGTTTTATAAATGAAATAAGGGGAACACCATTTTGAACATAATAGTTAATGAATGTAAAACCAAGAAGTTTCAACAACTTGATGTGACTCTCATTTCTCATGTCAGCATGGTTAAATAGGTAAGGATTATCTAGACTGTCTAACCAACGTCTAGCTTCTCGAACGAAAGTATGCGGAAATTTATCTCCTTCATCTGTACATAGCATCCAGATAATATTATCCGGTGTTACTCCTGCCACTCCGACAGCCTTGCCGTGTGGTGAAGTGAAATAAACTGTACAAGCAGAGTCATAATAAGACTTAAGGACTGCCACCGGAGCGTACAGTCCTAACGTCTCTTGAACTTCTCTTGCGTCTTCCCAACGAAGATTTTCTCCTACCTCAAGTGCTAGTTGAGGGGTGCATGTTTGAATGTGGTTACCTACGTACATGTCGTCTGGTGTTGTATTTACCGTCCCAGCTAGCTGAAACAAGTGTTGCGGTGAAAGGTGCGGTTACTTTAATAGTCATATCATATTTCGTATTCTTCTTATATATTGGTACACTTACACTTTTATATAACTGAGATGGTACTTTGTTTAAAGAACTGATATCATTAATAATACCTGATTCATAATGAATATAATCTTTAAATGTTTCACCATCTGTACCAGCTTGGTTTCTTACAATATCTGATAAATGGAACTCTAATGGTCCAGATACACCTAACTCAAAGTTGAGTCTATGTATTCTTAGATCAGCATTTACATCATAAGCTCCTTTAGATTCAGTACCAAAGTAAGGGGTAGGTAAAGCTACTTCAGTTGTATACTTATATCCTGTTGCAAATTCAATAGATCTTAAGTCTACGTTATCATATACTGCTGTAGCACCACTGACACTACTAGGTGTTCTTACATTACCATCAGCTAATTCAACTAATCGTAAGTTTGTAGTACCATTTTGAATAGTATAAGGGTATGTTATTGTTGTCTTCTTAGTTGTAGAATTATAAGCTATAGCTTGTGTATCATTTACTTGGCTCCTATCTACCATATTATCTAGACAAGCTTCAAACTGTCTAGCTATATTAGTTGGTGAGCCTACTGTACCAGCACCAATAGTATAACTACGAGTATTAGTAGAGGATACCACAAGTTCATAACGTTGTATAATCCATTCTGAACCTTGTTTAGTAATTGTAAAATAATTACCTCCTGTATAAAGTTGATGAATAAGATTACCTTCTATACCCCAGGAATACCAAGCAGACTGCTCTCTCTGATTACCTCCGTCAAAGTACTTATAAGTATATAAAGTACTAGTACCTATTTTCCCACAAGTAACAAGACCATTAGTAGAAGAATTACAAATGTCATCAATATCATTTGGTATATACTCCGGTATAACTCTTGTTTGTTCTATAACTTTAGGTGGAGCGTTCTCGGCTTGTACAACTAGTTCAAATACTTTAGTATAAGAAGATTTATTACTAGCAAATATAACTGATGTTCCAGTATCTACAGGTACTAATTCTCTACTACAGTCGAACGAAGACATCTTTTTAATCTGTGCTGTCTTAGGACTAAACTGTTCTGACTCTGTAAATAACATGAATTGGGCAGCTTCTGTAAATAATAAGATGCCTTTTTGCATTGGTATAACATGCCGAATGATAGCTGGCTTAACGTCAGATGCAGCCATATCAATGGGATCAGCGTCACTTCCTGAAATAGCAGAGTTTACAAAGAAATTAAAATAATCTGCAGGTTGACTAATAACAGTCTGTTCTCCTGAGATCATACCTAGTCTGTTTCGTACAAAGAATAATGCAGAGATACCTTGTCCTACAAATGTAGGCATAGGGTTAGTCAGATCATCTCCTACTGTCCTATCTACCCAGTAGTTAGCTAGGAGTGTACCTTGCCATGCAGTTGGTGTAACCCTACCATTAGAGGTTGGGTTCATAGTTCTACCTAAAATACCACTGTCATGGTCATTCTTATTCTGATGACTAGCATTAGGGTCTAATGTTGTCCATGCAAAGTTACCATTACGGTAGTTTATTAGTGCATGTGGCATAGTACTGTAATCAAATCCAGCTACTAGTTGGTTACCATCTCCATCTTTAGGTGATACAGTCTCTTCCCAAATACCTGAACCTACATCACCTGTACCTGAACCTGATGTTATAAATTTAACGTAGTAATCATCTGCATCTGCATCTTCTGTATTAGAAACTTTAACAATATATCCATCTTTACATGAGCCAGGTAGCTTAGATATGTTCTGTACTGAACTAGTAAAAGCATATAAGGCATCACCTGTGAGACCTCCACGGGTACCAATTGATCCAAAAGCATAGTTAGTCTGTATATATAAACCATTACCTGCTACTGTGACAGAACAGGTATTACTTCCTTGACCATGATACTTAGCTACTATTTTATTTCTAAGGTTACCTAGTACTGCGTCAACACTGATTTCACCTTTTCTAATACTCTTAGGTGTGCGGTATATAGCTGCGTCAGAATCTGAATAAGAGTCGTAGGTAGATTGACGGATAATAGTTACAGTATAAACTGTACCGTTAACAGTGATATCTCTAGAAATATTACTAGAACCTACGTTCTTACCGTTTTCTTGTAACGTTACTGTAGCAGTATATTGTGTATGATAGTCAGGGTTAGTATTAGCTGAAGGGCTACCTCCATTAGAGGTGTATCCATCAACAAAGTGAGTAGCATTAACAGTTACTGTGAACGATACATCTTCCCATGCTCCATCAGTAGACTCACCATAAAAAGTAGCTTTACCTGTACTAGATGCATCTGAACTACTTGATTCCCAAGTAGCACTACTTGTATTCTTTTTAACTACTTCAAGAGCTTCTGCTCTATATTTAGTTGTAGAAGTAAGATTAGGATTACCTAGTGATATAACATATTCTGAGTTATAAGCTATCTCATTAAGACTAACAAAAGCATAGTTATCTTGGAACTGTGCAGTATTACGTGCAGTCTCTACGATCTTTTGAGGATTAGTTATAATGGTATAGTCATTAATTGTTAACTTCCCTAGTGGATCTGTTGCCCCTAAAAGGTAGTTAAAATTTTGTGGCCCATTTGTTGCAAAGACTACACCTTGCTCTACACCTGTGGCTAAATTCCATACTCTAATATCAGGTGTACCTGTAGTAGTAACCTGTACTAAATATTTCTCATCATCATCTCGGATGATATCAAACCATTGACCTCCATCTACAGCATTAGTTAACTTACCAACGTACTCACCAGGGGGTCTCTTCTGTAAACCAAAGGTTACATCAGGATGTGCGTTATGGCAGGTTCTTAACTGACCTGGAAATTTAATAAAGTCTGGCTGTTGTGAAACACCTCCTAAAAAATTAGGGATGCGTTGGTTAATTGCTGGCATTATCTTTGTAAAGCTTTAAAGGGTCGGAAGCTGGTGTAAGATTGCCTGTTGCGTCCATCATTAAATACATTATAATCAGCTTGTGCTGTATCATATTCAATTGCGTTCGCTCTTGCTACTACTTCATCCTGTTGTAAGATTGCGTTTGATCCTTCATCACTTACCATTCTCATGGAAGCTATACGACAGGCTTTAGCAGTAATATAATCTTTAAATACTTGTGGAATATCTTCAAAAGCATAGGCATACACAATGTCTAGATACATAGCTGTTTCATCAGGGAATGTATCTGCACCTGTTGTATTTGCTCTATAGCGGTCATATAGTTTTCGGGTGGTAACTAGCTTATTATTGACAGTTGAGGTTGTTGCTTTCATCGTCACATCATATGTATCCAAATGGTAGTAACGGCTGATATCAACACTAAGGATATTATCTCCTAATTCTACCTGATCATTAGTATCAGGAATAAATTTAACGGATTGTTCGGAATTAAAAGACCAGCCTTCGGCTTGAATCTCCCTAGTTATCTGCCGAAGAGTCGTCTGTGCAATAGCCACTTCGGGGCTTTGAGTTTCAAGGGTATTAACTGGACTCTCTCCGACACTCATTAAGACTGAGTTTACAGCATCCAATTCACTGGATGTTGCATAAGTAGGGGTTGCCATGATATAAAAAAAGGGGTACCGAAGTACCCCTGTATATGTTGGTTAAAGGTATATTGATTAGAATGTGGTTGGAGCTGTATTTGTAGTATGTAGTTCAATACATGAGGCAGGGTTAAGATAGTCGGCGCCCATTGCTAAACGTCCGAGTATAATATCGCCTTGGTAAATCACTGATACATCACCACTCGTTACTTGAACCTGTGGTCCGATAGCTTCAACGACACCTGCGGCTTCCTTCTGGAAGATGAGTCCACAAGATGTACCCCAAGTATTAGCAAGTCCGTAGTCATTGTTGACTCCACCTTGTGCTACTGAGGCGTTCTCCATTGTTTGACCAACGAATGAACCAGCATTATCAATTGTTGTTGCAGTACCATACTTACCTTGGAAAGGTACGTTCATGGACTGAAGGATATCAATACCTGCAATAGATAAGATTCCTTTACCTTTCTGCAATCCATCACCTTGCTGATCTCTATTGATAAGCGCATTAGATGATACGTTCTCAATAAGAGTATAGTATTGGCGAGGTGAGAGTACGGCGACACGGCCTTCTTGTGATACTCCTTTCTCATCTAGCTGTGTTGCAGCTTCAAAGAATGCTGATACAAGTTTACCTGAATCAAGAGCGTCACCAGCTGCACCGGAACCGGAGCCTACCTGGATTGTAGATCCACCTGGCTCAACTTTACCTGAAGCCGAGATGGGGTGTGCCTTACGGGCACCACGTGAGATAGCTCTAAAGATGAGTCTATCATATTTTTCTGCGAGAGCAAAACCAATCTTCTTAGAGATTTCACCACGTAATTCGTAGTGAGCTAGGGTCTCGTCAAGGTCGTAAACGAATGCAGAGCTGATCAAGAGGTCATCCATTTGGATGGTCTTCTCAGCTACTGGCAGCGCGTTCTCTGTACCCAAGATAGGTGTACCTGGGGTATGGTAGTCGGCGCTCATGCGTCCCGTGTAGATGAACTGTAAAGATTTACCGTTCTTTAGGGTACGACGAGTAACAAGATTCCTGGCGATTGTGTTATGCTGGAAACCTTTGAAGAGCTCTCCTGAGAAGAGTTTCAGATAGGTTCCGTACTTGGCATCATACCCAGCCTGGTTTGTCGTCAGGGCTAGAGGGGTTGAACCAGTACTATTAATCTTACCTAAAGCGGTAGTTAAAGCATTAGCCATTTATCTTTTTAAAAGTTTATATAAGTTTCTCAGCTGAAATTGTTGCGCGTTTGTTTGCGGGTCTATCCCCACCGTCTAGACGGCAAAAGGTATCCGACGTATCGGGCTCGTGCCAATGAAAGAGAGGTCCGACTCTGAGGTGCCTCTCTTCCTGATCATAGAGTAGTTAATGCTGTCTCTAGATCAATCTCTTCTGTCTCGTTATTCATGTAGTCATCAGTTGCTTTAGCAATCTTCTGACCTTCAGTAGGTTCTGGTTCGGATTTGTTCTCAGATCCTAGCCATGTTACATTAGCTTTTTCCATCTTTAGCAGGCTCCAGGTTTTTTATTTCGGATTCCAGGTTGGCCAGTAAATCCACGAGGTCTGATTTTCTTCTTTGGTAAGCACTATCAAGTTGCGTAAGTTGGGCTTTGGCTTCTTTGACTTCGTTTTCTTTTTGAGTGAGTTTGAGTTTGCCAAGTTGTTCCTCCGATACAACGTAGACTGTACGAGTAGGTGGTGTAAAGTAGGAATCAAATAATGAGTACATTAGTATTCGTTAGTAAGTTCAGTGTTACAGGGGCAATCACCACGGCAATTCTCATGTGCATTTAAATGCATGAGCTCTACTGCAGTGAAGAACCCCAAGAGCATGATAACACATGCCCAGGGGGATTCAAGATACTTCATTTAGAAGCTATACTTGGCACCGATTTTTGTGCCATATGCATTATCAGCATCTTCATCAGTAATGAATGATACTTCTCCATACACATCTAGTTTCTCAGATGCAGCTACGGAAGCTCCGAGCTTGCCTGAGAATTCAGTTGATCCGTCCGCGCCGTCACCGTTGACAAGGGCTGGGCCACCTTGAATATAATATCCAAGATCACCTACCTCGCCTTCGTAACCTACGTGTAGATCAGTAGTACGGGAAGTATAATCATTGCCTGTATAGGATGCGTTAGACTCGACGTTAGTATAAACGCCAGCCATTGCAGGAGCAGAAGCGAAAGTTGTTGCCGCTAGAGCAATTGCAAATGTTTTCATGTTAAGTTAATTGGAAGTTTTTGTGTACTCAACACCACGATACCTTAGTTTAACAGTCATTGTTAATACTCCAGTACCACAACCCCGTTCCATGCTGTGGTTTCATGCGACCTTCAAGAGAAGGTTGAACGGACGTGGCGTGAGGTGGCTTCTACTGTATCGACATACGAGCCGCCTTTGTTACCTAGAATATTCCAGGTATGATTTGTCCAGTGAATAGGTAAGCACCGACTGCTGCATTGAATCCAATCATTGCGAGCCAGCCATTTACACGTTCAGCATTCTCCAGGTACTCTTGAGTAGTAGGTGGAGTAACGACCTCAACTTGAGGTTCTGTAGCAAATCTGTTGTTAGGCATTAGTAAATAAGATTGATGTACTAAGGCGGGGACGATGAACTGTTCGGGCCGCCACTTAACTTATCTTAGAGGGTAATCCCCATGTACCCATTTAACTAGAGAGTATCTAGTTCCATGAGTTACAGGCTGGACTTGGTGTATCCACCGACTATCAAATACAATAATAGTGCCCTGTTCTCTAGGACATACTAGTTTATTTGAGTCAGCTTCCCAACTCCAGTCTTCCATATCAGCATAGTCTAGAAGGAGATCACCTCCTTCATAGTCATTCTCATCTGATAGTTGTACGGTTACACTAAGCTTCCTAGTATTTGCAATAGATTTTCTGTCACAACTATAATCCATATGATTATTGAAGTACATACCTACATCATACTTAGAAAACTGTGCCCGTTCTTTGTCATAATCTGTTAAATCATAATCAAAGTTGTGGTTGTTTGCAATCCTAGTGTACCCAATCAGCATAGCATTAAGCCATTCTAATTCAGTACCTTGGATGTGGACATTCCTTAAGTCATGCTTGATTGAACCACTGTCACCTTTACCGGTGAGGATTCCTCCAAGTGTATACTCTTTGTAACAATGAGCATTGATTATGTTGTTACACATATCAACTGGAAGTGCTGACTTAAAGATAGTGTAAGGACACCAGCGGTTGTTAGTCATTAGTTGTAGTGAACTTTTTTAGGTTTCTCTTTTTTAACCTTTTTCTTTTTCTTCTTTTTGTTCCCGCTGAGAAAGCGGTAGCGAGGTGCCATTATTTTCTATAAGATGCAGTTGCTTTGTCAGTTGCTTGCTTACGCTTGTTAAGTTTTACTCCTACTTCAACTATCTTAGCAGGAGTTTCAACAATGGCTTTGCCAAACTCACCTATGCCTTCAAGAAAACTTTTATCTTCACCTCTTTTAGGCTTACCTTTCTCACTCATCCTTCTTACCAGTACCTAATACTTCAGCTGGAGTCTTGCCCCAACGATCTTTGAACTGTTGCTCAGAGAGACCTTCAGCTCCACCGCTATCTACAATAAGCTGTGCTTCTTCTTTCATGCGGGAGCTTTTAATTCCTTGTGTTGTCATACGTTTAAGTTAGATCGTTCTAGTTTTTGTTGAATGTCTGCTCTGTAAGCAGGGTCTGATTCATATCTACTGTCACCCATATCGCGTACAACTTCAGCCATACTACGATACTTACTACCTTGACTAGGTGTCTTACCAGTTACAAGGTCAGGATTCCTACCTATTGCGTCTTCCATCTGTGCATTAAGTGCTTTAACTGCGAACCTTAATGCTGACTTATTACCAGTAGCAACTACATCATCAAACGCTTTGACATCATCAGCAGGTAAGTTGTTACCAGCCCACTGAGTTAAGGTATCATAAGCAGCTTTACCGCCAGCTAAGTTATGTATCTCAGAGACATCTGAATCAGTAAGTTCAGCTGAGTCACCCCAACCTCTTTGTGCTCTAGATCCTTGTAAGTATACATCAATTGTGTCTTGAGGTATACCTGCATTAACTAGAGAATCATTCATCTCTTGAGTTATGTTACCTTCATTAGCTTCAAAGTGCTGAGCAATCTTCCAGGGATCAACTCCTGCATCTTCTAGCTGAGCTGTGATCTGTTCACCATAAATCTGTTCAACAGTATCATAGTTAACAGCACCATCTTGTTGGTAAGGATCACCATACTGACCTTCTTCAGTGGTCTCTTCAGTAGTAATCTCCTCTTCCTGACTACCTTGTTTACTCTGTAATTCAAGATAAGCTTTCTCTAATTCTTCAGCATTTTTATATTTACCAGCCAGTAATTCTGACTGCTCTTCAGCCATCTTCTCGCCTTGAGCTAGGTTCTCTTGGTCCCTAGCTGCATCGGAAGCTAACTCTACTGGATCATTAGATGGATCGTATGTAATTGTGTTTGCCATAGTTTACTGGGGTGCGGGTGCTGCTTGTTGTGCTGCTTGTTGTGCTTGTGGGCTATCCATAGCGCCTTGTAAGCTCTCTAAAATTCCAGGGTTCTTCTCTGGATCTGCAAGTGGTGACTTAGCAAACTGACCTGCTTGCTGCATCATCATTGCTTGTTGTTGTTGCTGCATCTGTTGCTGCTGCTCTTCATTCCTTTCTTCTACACTCTTAACTAGGTTAAGTACATCAATACCTTGAGCAGCTGCCAATCTCTTGATAGCCTCATCAGGATTCAAGAATTGAGCCAGAGCTTCTGGTCCCATAGTCTGAGAAATAGTAGTGATGAATGTAATAAGTGATTCTCTATCTTGTCCACGGCCTAACGCATTGATACCAGCTACAATTGTAACATTAACCAACCCTTTAGGTAGTGAAGGAATTTTTTTAGATACAGTCAGTGTGTGCATCTTACGGTCTAAGTATGGTATTAAGAACTCAGCTGTAAGTAAACTAAATAGTCCACCTAGCTGTTGTTCTAGTTCCATCTGCGTCATCCGTACTTCCTCTGCAGTAGTACGTTCTGACTGTCTTGGGTTTAATACAAGGAAAGCTTCTGATATTCTACGTTCAATGACACCAGCTAAATCAAAAGCAGTACGGAAGTCAGCTTGTTTACCAACTTGTATTACTCCAATATCATCTGGCCGCCCTTGAATGATAGCACCGTTGCTAGCATTTGCTAGTGTTGCTGGCTTCGTAGTAGAGGATGGAGATACAGTAAAGACAACCTTAGCTGCCGCTGCACTTCCCTCAACTAGAGCTTGCATCAATGCTTCTAGTGATTTCAAATCGCCGAGAAATTCCTCAACTCTTGACCTTCCATAATCTTCCCCGTCCACTGTTACAAACCGTAGTGGTAACCAAGGACTTTTATCTAGTGGGGACTTACCCTCACTGTTAGGGATCATCTTGTCATCAGCTTCCTGATGCCAGTACCACCCTTTCTTACTAGCTCTAACACAAGTGTAGACATCTACATCCTTGTCGTGTCCACCTGTGCTGCTGTCAACGACACCACGTTCAGGTGATTCTAGAAAGTTTACTCCAGCCATTGCTGTGAGTACATGACGGTTGACCCGTTCGCGTGTAATTATCTCAGTTACGTTACCATTTCCATCACGTTCTACTACATACCTATTGAGTGGATACATCTTCATACCATCTTTAGACATGTAAAGCAATGCATTACCTGTGACTACAAGATGTTTGATAGCTGAGAAGATTTGAACACGATCAGTAGAAGCAGCTATGCTTTCCATAACCATCCGTTCAATCTTAGCAAAGCTTAGATCCATCTCACTCTTTTGTTCTGCAGGTATCTCTACTCCTAACTTAGAGTCATCTAGTTGGAGTTTAAAGAAACTTGTAGAGGGTGGTAGTAACCCTAGCATAAGTTTAGAGGCTAGAGTCACTACACCTTTAGCACCGACTGACTGCCAAGGAGTTTGAATCTTTGTGTAGTTAGTCGCTCCCTCCTCATCAATTAAGATGGAAGGGATTGTAAGCTTAGCACATTCAAGTGCTACGTCAAGGAAATTGGTACGGCCACTAGATAATTTACCATATCGTTGCCGTGCTAATTCCATTATCTTCTGTTACCTGTATTGGTATTTCCTGTATTTACATTGCCGCCAGCACCTGTGCCTGTACCACCTTGTGGGGTAGTGCCTTGTCCAGTATTAACTGTACCAGGAGCTTGTGGTGATGCTTGCTTCTTCTCATCGGGAGCTGCAAGCTGCTTAGATCCACGACGCCTCTTCTGTCTCTTAGATGCTTTCTTAGCATCAGACTGTTGTACCTTTCCACCTTCGATTTCACCTTGATCGGTTACGTCAAGAGCTGCGCTACTAGGCAGATTTTGTACTACTGGAGGTGGTACTGGTGGAGGAGGAGGAGGAGGTGGGGGTGGAGGTGGTGGAGGCGGCGGCGGGGATGGTGGAGAACCACACATGTTTTTATTCCTCGTCGTTAGTTAGTTTGTTTTTAAGATATCTTACAACGCTTACTTGTCCTGCCCTGTATGCGAACTCTTTTTCTGAGAGTCTTAGGTCAGGCATGACATCTGGAAACTGCTCGTCTAGTTCTTCGATCAGTACTTCCAGATTCGTATTAAGCGTATTTGGGAAGATTGGGGTTTGCATGTTCAAAGAACGCTGGCATCCGAGCTCTCTGTGTTTCGAGAAGCCCTTCGGCTTTACCTCTATACATTAAAGAGTCACTCTGATCCAACCAAAATTTTTTGTCCAAATATTTGTTAGAGCTTGACTTCAATGGGGACATAACCCAGTTGATAGTAGCTTTCCTAAGCTTGTCCAAACTAGGAGAGATGGTCAAGCCAAGCTCTCTACACACCAGGGAATTAGCACCGACATGTACCTGTTCGTCTCTTGAGATATCCGCGCTCACCGTGCGCATTCCAGCGTCACCGTTAAAGCGGAAGAAAGGTAGGAGTACGAAGAAGATTGCACGCTCAGCGACCATGGCTTTAAGAATTGTGTGATCTGGATGTGATATCCAGGCTTCTCTGATTCTTTTAGCTTCTGATTCAGCCTTTGCATCAACACCGTGAGCCTCGGCGATATAACCGAGAGCGAGATCATGTCTCTCTTCGTCCCTGATATTGGACACAAGTAGCTCCCTCGCTGTTTCTGGAATTTCATGTTTGATGGCTTCTTGTATGAAGTCTCCGACTGGAACTTCCATATGTCTCATAGCGAGGGCACGGAATATTGTTTCTTCCGCACCTTCTTGGAGCTTACCTGCAGTGGTCTGTACTGGAGACCACTTACGTTTTCTATTTAATAATTTGTCATAAGGATTCATTTCATTCACCGCATTCGCATTGTGGAGTAAGTATTTCCTCCAGATATGCGTCGGCTTCAGCGTCTTCGAGTGCAGCATATGCATTGGACTTGTCCTGAGTGTTACCCATAACCTGTAAGGAATAATATAAAGAGGTTTGGGGGCTGTCAAGCCACTCTTCCACGAACGCATTGTCGTATTCTATAACATCACTCCAAGAGTTAAAGCTATAGCCGTGAAGAAGTCCCGTATTGTTTAACATTATCATGAAGCCGTCTGCTACTTTCTTGTAAGCATCCCAGCCAACTTCACTGGCAATTTCTACGTTGCCATATTCGTATGTTTGTACACCAAAAGTTCCAGAGTCGCGGTCAACACTCCGAGCTATAGGTGGTGCTATCTCTGGTGTACATGTGTAGCCATCTCGATCTTCACTCCTGTAAGAACAGGAGGCGGTAGGAGCGATAGCAAAAGCCCTATCCATTTTATTAGCTCTAGCACATTGAGCTGCTAGCTGTATACCTTTGTATAATTCAACAACAATATGCCCAGCTTTACCAGTTGTTTGTAACCCATTATTGAATTGATGAAGTGCTTCACCAAATTCTTTATAAGTTACTTGGTAGCCTCGTAAGAGATTGGCAAGTCCAAGGAATCCAAGTCCGACTTGACGGTCCGTTTCACTTGGAAGATATTCTCCAGACCCTCCAACACCTGTTCGGCCATGAAGATCGCACAGTTCGGACATACCCGTAAAGATAGCCTCTTGTATGTTGCCGATTGTACAGGCACCGAGATTAATATGCTGGAGGAGGCACGTTCCTCGTGATCGCAGGTATACCTCAAGACAGACATTTCCATAGATACGGTTCCCATTTTCATCGTGTTTTATTTTGTTGAGCCAGATATCACCTGACTTGATACCGTATATTATGGCATCGCGTGTTTCCTTATCAGTACTTTTCCACTTTTCGTCGTCAAGATCGACGCACCTTTTGACCCATGGGAGTTCATGTCTTGGCGTGGTGACAAATTCCAGAGTATCAGGGTGATCAATATCCATGTGGATAACACAAGCGCCATTCTTATAATGTCCGCCCCGTCGAAGTGTTTCATTAAGTACTGAATA
>Ga0098041_1000281_pt1 | contig 20954 bp, 38 predicted proteins | sample 8_EtaG_FD_77066 | JGI IMG/M metagenome (GOLD analysis project Ga0098041, IMG submission 77066) | Marine viral communities from the Subarctic Pacific Ocean - 8_ETSP_OMZ_AT15162 metaG | ecosystem: Environmental > Aquatic > Marine > Oceanic | place: Pacific Ocean | collected 2015-01-08
AAAAATAGTAGATGGTATCAAATAAATAAAAAAGAAAAGTATAAAAATAAAGGTATGAAATTTAGTCATGTTAGAAGAATATTAATACCAAAAAGAAAAGATCAACTTGCTTTCCTTAAAGCGTTCAATGATAAAAATGCGGATAAAGTAATGCAAATGAAGAAAATGTTAGAAGGATATGCGAAAGGTTTGAGATGGTTTTCTGACTTTGAAGCAGAAAAAAGAGCTTTACTTCATATTAACTTAAATGATAAGTTAAATAATATTAAAGATGCTTTAAAATCTATTGAAAAAGATGTTACTTCAAGTCATTATTGGAAATAGAATTACAAATCAAATACAATTTACTTCAGATAATATAATAAAATATATATATGAAGTATTGTAAATGTGGTATCGTTCTTCATCCTGTTCGCGTAGAATTAGGTTATAATAAATGTGTACAATGTTCTGACATTCAACAAGTTAGTTATATACCTATTATTGCAAACAAGCAGGTTTTAGAAGTACAAGTAGTCAGTCAAGAACTAAGTGCACAAGTGCATAAATCTTGGCGGCGTAAATAGAGTTGTGCCACGATGGGGTAATTAGTGGGTTCGATTCCCACTCAACTCTCTAACTTTAAATAAATAAATATGAATTTTCACTTAAATAAAAAGTATAACTTTACAAAAGGTTTAACTTTAACTGAAATAATAGTGTATGTTTACATTGGTTTACTATCACTAACTGCGATAGCAGGTATAATAACTGTATTTGGTTACATTTTACTAAATCCAGTTGAAGCAGGTAATGCAATGGATAATAGTGGTTTTAACTTTTAATTATGATAAAACAAGAAAAACTAGAAGAGTGGAGAATGTACAAAATCAAACATTCTCAACACTATAAAAATATAGTTGCGATAGATTTAGCAAAATACATGGTTAGTTCTTTTAAGAAAAACTATTCCGTGCATCAACCTAAAAGTATTCAACCATATTTTGAATCAGAACTTAATAAAATATTAAAAGAAATAGATAAAATTAAATATTGGTAGTATGAAATTTACAAGAATAGATCCAAAACTTATTAAACAGCATAAAAATTCAGTAATGAATCAACTTATGTTAAATATGAATAAACCAACTGGATTAACACCTCTTGAATTAAGAGATAAATTATTAAAAATAAGAAAAAAATTAGATGAATAATATAGAAAACTGTATTGGTAGTGGTGTAAAAATCACTCAAGTTGAATTTAACATTGGCCTTGATGGCCATATGTACACTGAAAATGGTGTTGCGTTGTTATTAAGACAAGCTGGATTTAAATTATATGACGATGCTTATTTTGTAGATAAAGGTCAATACCTTGGTAACGAAGAACCTACGTTTGTAGGTTTAACTTCAATAATCGCTTCAGTAAAAGAAATAAAACATAAAGTAAAAGATTTATGCGATATACTACAACAAGATTGCATTGCAATTCTTATTGATAATTATCAAGGTAAATTAATATATAACAAAAGACATTTAAAACAATTACCTAAATTAAAATTTGATTCAGATTTGTTTATAGATGCATATAATAAAAATAATTTTAATAAAAATTTTAAATAATGAAAGATAAAAAATACATAACAGTTCTTGAAACTAGTCATGGAAATGTTTGGCAATATGAATTAATAGAGTGGTTTAAAAATAGTGAAGATGCTAAACAATTTTTAGAAGATAAAGGCCATGATACGACAAATTGTCAGTGGATGGAAACAAATGGTGAAGTTATAACTTATAATCATAGTGATGAACTACTTGATTATGGTTGGACAAGAAGGAAAGAGAAACTTGATAGATATGATATAAATAATAATGGAACAAGAGAAATTTGCGGATAATATGAAAAAAATAAAGAAAACATCAGATAAATTTAAAATGTTCTTTGATGGGTTACCTCACAAAGGATATATGCTTGGTGATTTACCACCTACATTTGGTAGAAAATGGATAGAAGAATATGATGAAGAAGGTGAATTAAAACTAAAACAAGGCATTAGTAAATGGTATAACTATAAAGGATTAACATGGATAAGAATTTTAAAATAAAGCAAAAGCTTAATGATGATGCATTTGATAAAGCACAATCTCAAATGTATAATCTTAAGCAAGATGCTGTAAGACAAAAAGAAGAAATAAGAAATGGTGGTGATGGTACTATTCCAATAGACTTATTAAAAACTTGTTTACAATCAACTGAAAAGCAGTTGGCTATATGGGAGTATATTAATGAACTTATATGGAATGATATGTATCATGAAATACCAACACAAAAAACTTGGAGACAATTACAAACTAAATACAAATAACTTATGATAATATATATACATATTGTTATTATTTAGGAAGTGTCAGGAACGACTGTAGATAAGAACGCACATTTTCTCGTGTAAGTATGGTAGGTCGGAAAGATGATATAAACAGAAAGTAGTGATAGTCGCGGCCACGAAATCATTCCTGTTTCATCCACTTTCATCTTATATTGCGCGGTAGAGCAGATGGTCAGCTCGCGAGTCTCATAAACTCGAGGTCGGTGGTTCGAATCCACCTCGCGCACCTAACTTTAAATTAAATAAATGGATTATATAAATAAATTAGAAAAATATCTAGGCGATAAATATGATTGCTTAGTTAAAATCGGTGAGGATTTAAACAATCCGGATTTAGAATTATCTGAGTGGTATACTGCAGATGATTATACAGTGTATGTTATGACAAATGATGCAAAAAATATTGATTGGGAAAATGATGTATATTATTATGAGCCAAGCTTCGATACAATTATAGATAGAATACACGAAACTGTTGATGATATGGGTTTTGGTGGTGAAGTTAAAATATATATGGATGCTGAGCAGTGGTTACCTGAACAAGATACCCTTGATTGGTTAGAAGATAAAGATGGCAACTAGAGCATTAATAAGAGTCATACCCAGACAAGAAGGTATTGCGTATGACAAAGGACATATGCATGTTGAAGAGTCCTTAGTAAATATATACAATCATTATGATGGTAACCCTGAACATTTAGGTGTTAAACTAGCTAAGTTTTTATTACCGTATAAAATTACAAATGGTGTTTCAAGCTTAAATGTTAAAGATTTTACAAAATTAGCTAATGGTCCAGAATGTTTAGCAGCACAATTAGTTAAACACTTAAAAACTGGTGATATTTGTGATATGGTTGTTGGTAATGTATATTTATATCCAATAAAACCTTATAAATCTATATTTATATCAGGCTATGATGCAGAATATATATATACTTTATATCCTAAAACAGACGAACCTACATACATAGCTATTTATAAAAACTTTGATGATAAAATTATATTTGTAGGTACACCAGATAAATTAATTAAAAAATATGACAGACAAAGAGATAAACAAATTAGCAGCACGAGTAGCTGATCTTGTACTTAAAAAGTTTGTAGATTATTATGATAATCATGAGACTTTAGAAGTATTTAAGCCTAGTGATGATGATGTATTAGACTTTGAAATATCAAGACTTGAACAATTACTGTATCAGTATGAAGATAAAGAAGAGTATGAAAAAGCTGCTATTGTTAAGAAAAAATTAGAAATATTAAATAAAAAACGTAAAAAATGAGTGATTTTAATGTAATGCTAGCACACCCATATGGCAAAAAAAGTTTCGATAAAGATTCTTTTATTCAGCCAAAACTAGATGGTGTTAGATGCTATATAACTAAAGACGGCGCATTCAGTCGCAACCACAAAGAGTTTAAAACTGTAGATCACATTAAAGATTTGTTTAAACCTCTATTTGAATTGGCACCCGATATAATACTTGACGGTGAACTCTACAACCACCAATTTAAAAACAACTTCAATAAAATTATATCCCTTGTGAGAAAACAAAAGTTAACTGATGAAGATAGAGCTGAAGCTGAAAAGTATATACAGTTTCATTGGTATGACTTTTATAATCCAAGCGATAAATTTGCAACATACAGAAGAAGACATCAGCTTATTAAACTAAATGTAACAGAGCTGCAATCCATATTTCATAAAATCTTAAAATTTCCAATTGTGCCAGTTGAAGCATATGAAGTATCTTTACTTGATTCAGCTAAACTATGGCATGATCACTATATTAAAGATGGTTATGAAGGTAGTATAATTAGAAACAACAAACCTTATGAACAAAAACGAAGTTACAACTTACAAAAATTCAAAGACTTCCATGACACAGAAGCGACTATTGTTGGCTATGTTGAAGGCAAAGGCAAAAGAAGCGGAACGATTGGCAAGTTTTTGGCTGTTGATAGCAGTGGCATCAATTTCGGCATGCCTGTTATGGAAGATTATGACACTATGGCCATGATGCTTGTTAATGTCAAAGATTATATTGGCAAAACAGCTACATTTACATACTTTCAAAAGACTCCCAGAGGATCATATAGACATCCTCTATTTAAATCAATCAGAAATTATGAATAATCTATCAGATTTAATTGTACCTTTCATGATAGCAATAACTATGGGCTCTAGCGGTTATGCTGTAGCCCTTATCGCTGACTATATTAAAAAAAGTATATTAATACCTTTGATATGTATGTTTATATTTGATATTGTAACATTATATGGTTACTATGCAATAGAAACATCTAAATTACAAATGATGATGGGTATTATGTTAGGAACGATACTTAAAATAGTATCATTTATATTATATCAAAAATATTTAAGTAATGAATAAAATAAAATTAATTTGTGCAGCTTTAGTATTACAAAGTTGCTATATAGACGATGTAGATATGCCTACATATGTTGTTCCAGATAATCTCTGTGATTGCGTATATTATGATGAAGACAGAGCTAAATGGGATGTAATTAAACTACAACCAGGTACAAGAAACGTAGGCTGGTTGACTTTTTCACGTAGAGAATATTGTGAAGAAGTATTAAGAGGATATTTAACTAATTGTAATTAAAATGAGTAGAAAATTATTTAATCATATGATAAGTGTAAATTTATTTAATATGAACGCAAAACGTAAAAGAAAACAAAATGCTAATAAAAAACAGAAAAAACGGACATAGAGATTATTTATGGAACTCTATATATGAGTTACGTAAAGATATAACTAATTATGTTTTAAAATGTAAAGCGAAAAATAAACGTATAAAACTACATAAATTAGATCACAAAGCAGAATTGATTATAAAGTACTCTGAGAAACTTAAAAAGTTTCAAGAGACACCTACCTTAAGATGACAATAGGTAGTAATATTTAATAGAGTAATAGGCTAATGTCATACAGGAAAATAAATTATTTAAATAGGAATAGAATTATATACAATAGAGATCCTATAACTGATAAGCCAACAAAAACATTTACCTGGGGTAAATTTTATAAAAATGGAACATACGAGTGCTATGAGTTATTTAAAAGTAAAGCAAAAATAACTAGTTTTAAATCACTTAAATGGCACTTGTTAGTTCTAAAATATTTAAACCCAGAGCTAGAAGATAAAGATTTTAATAATCTTGCATATTATATAACAAATAAGAAAAATAATTTTATTACTTTTAATATAAAAGAAAAGTATTTAATTGATATGTTGGATAACTTAGAAATAGATCAACCACCAGTTAATAGAAAACGAAAGGTAGTGTTTCATCAACAAACTAAGTTAACAACAAAAGAAAAATTACAAATAGTAGGCCAGTTAATTGGTAGATCTTCAGTTGTGAAACAAGAAGATATTTATCAATGCATGTTAAATTTACACGAATCAAATGAAAAAATAACATGGACTGCAGTTGCTAACTTATTAAAATGTTCTGTAAGAACTGTTTATCGTAATTTAAATAAAGAATTAAAAATTGAAAAAATTAATTTAAATGAAAAAATATAATATATCTAATTATATTAGATACAAAGAAGACGTAAAAGAGTCACAACCAACTTTAAATAAAATTATTGAATATGAAAGAAATGATTTAATAAAAAAGTTTTTACCTTTAGTAGAAAATATAGCAAGAAAATTTTCAACATCGCAGCAAGCATCAGGTATATTAGATATAACTGATTTAATACAAGAAGGATCAATAGGACTTGTGAAAGCAGTTGATAAATTAGATTATTCAGTATTATCTGAATCAAAAGATAAAGAAAAAACATTAAAATCGTTCTTTTTTAAACGAGTTAAAGGTGCAATACGTAGAGCTATAGACCATAACAGAGGTAATATAAGAATACCTGAGCACAAAATGAACGAAATACGTAAAAATCCAAAAGACAAAAAAATGGTTGAAATGTTTTTTAATTCTATATTTCTAAGTATAGATAAAAAAACAATGACAGATGATGAAGATATGGTGTATCAAATACCTGATCAATCTGAACCATACAATATTAATATTCTAAATAGTTATTTAAAAAGTTTAATGAAAAAACATTTAGAAGAAAATGAATATGAAGTTTTAAGACTATCATATGGCCTTGATTGCGATAAGCATTCTGCTGTACAAATAGCAGATAAGATTAGTATAAAAGGCCCTAGTGGTTATGTTAGAGTTTCTGAGCTTAAAAAACAAGCTGTAAAAAAATTAATTGACAACGTAGATCACTCGCAAGTGCTTGATTATCTGTAATATACAGATGTAAATAGCAATTTTAATATGTAATTATATATAATATAAACCCTTTAAACCTATGACACTTAACGATAAGTTAGCAACTATTCAGACTAAATTTAAATCGAAAAAAAGTAGATTTAATTCATTCGGCAAATATTACTTCCGCTCTGCCGAAGACATCCTCGAAGCAACTAAACCCTTTTTAATAGAATTAGGAGTTACAATAACATTAAATGAAAATTTAATCAAAAGTAAACCTATGCCTATTATAGAAAGTGTAGCAACCATATCTGATGGTAAAGATAATATTACAGCAACAGCTTTAGTTGGTGTAGATCTTTTACAAAAAGGTATGCAAACTCCACAACAGTTTGGCTCTGCTTCAAGTTATGGGAAGAAATACGCATTAGGAAATTTATTCTTAATCGATGACACGCAAGACAGTGATGCTGTAAATGATCATAATAAAACTATGACACCAGATCAAATAATACAAGCTAAAAAGTTTTTAAAATCTGGCGGTAAATTAGCTGCTATTAAAGCAAAATATAATATTAACTCTAAATTAGAACAAGAACTTACAACATTGTAAATGGATAAAAAAGATATTTTAAAAAGGTTAAAAAATGATACTGATTATTACGGCGAATTTGGCAAAAAATTTCTTAGTAATTCTGATATTAAAACCTTATTAAAAAATCCTTTAGCACTTGGGCAACCAAGTAAACCTTCAGCTGCATTTCTAGTTGGTGGGTATCTACATACGGCTATACTTGAACCAAATAAACTAAAAAAGTATAAAGTAATAGAATCTACCACTAGAAATACGAAGGCATATAAAGAGATTTCAGACGGTGAATTATGCTTACTACAACATGAAGTTGATAAAATAGAACTAATGGTGAATACTATAATGCAAAATAATGTTTGCAAAGATCTCATTAGAAGTAAAAATGTAGAGTATGAAGTACCAGGTTTGAAAGAAATAGAAGGAGAAACGTGGAAAGGTAAAGCTGATATAATTAATCATGATGAAAAACTTATTGTAGATTTAAAAACTACATCAGACATTGATAAATTTAGATTTTCAGCAAACCAATATAATTATGACAGTCAAGCATTTATTTATAATCAATTATTTAATTATGAAATGATGTTTATTGTTATAGATAAACAAACCCTTCAAATAAAAATTTGTGAATGCTCTGAAGAATTTTACGAAAAGGGTCAACGTAAAGTACAAGAAGCAGCAGCACAATATAGATTATTTTTTAAAGAGAAAGACTTTGATCCTAAACAATTTTTTAAAACAGAAACTTTATAATGGCATCAATAATAAAAACAAGTATTAATTTAAATAATATCCCTAAGGATAAAATTATTGTAGGAGCTAAAGGTAAGTATTTACCTATAAGCTTAACTCTAAATGATGAAGTAGACCAATTTGGTAACAATGGACCTGTTATTGTAGAACAAACAAAAGAAGAAAGAGAAGCAAAAGCATCTAAAACTTATTTAGGTAATGCAAAAGTTGTTTGGACCAATGGCATGAATGTAGAAGCAGCACCTAGAACTGATCAGCCAAAAGCTATGCCAAAGGCTGAACCAGCTCAAGAGCCTGATCTACCGTTTTAACAAACTAAATACGAACATATTTAGATAATATATATATGCAAATAACAGAGATCAATGGATTTTTGATTGATAAATTCAATCAGTATGGTCTAGAACAAGGTAAGACACAAGGCGTGTGTCCTATTTGTTCTCACACTAGACAACCTAAAAATAAAAAGCTTAAATGTGCTTCTTATGATTGGGAACGTGGTCTCGGTACTTGTCATAATTGTAATAAAACATTTCAACTACATACTTACAAGCGTAAAGGAGACAGTGAAAAAAATTATATTCGTCCAGAATTCAAAAGTCAAAAACCTGTAAGCAACAAAATAGTTAAATGGTTTAATGATAGAGGTATATCTCAGTCGACCCTTAATGATTTAAATGTATCTGAGGGTCCTGAGTTTATGCCACAGACAAGTAAGACTGAAAACACAATAAAGTTTAACTACATGATGGGTGGTGAACTTATAAATGTAAAATATAGAGACGGTAGAAAAAACTTTAAACTATATAAAGGAGCAGAAAAAATATTCTATAATATTGATAGCATAATCGGTCATGATGAATGTTATATTGTAGAAGGAGAAATGGATGCTCTTTCTTTACATGAAGCTGGTATACCAAATGTTATATCAGTACCTAACGGAGCTACTTTAAACTCTAATAATTTAGATTATTTAGATAACTGTATAGATTATTTTGAAAATAAAACTAAAATAATACTAGCGGTTGACAATGATGAAGCTGGTCAAGCTCTACAACAAGAATTAATTAGAAGATTGGGTGCAGAAGTCTGCTATATTATAGACTTTAAAGATTGCAAAGATGCTAATGAATATTTAATAAAACATGGTAAAGATAATTTTACAAGTATTCTTAATAATCCTAAGGCAGTTCCTCTTGAAAACGTTACTACATTTAATGATATTGAAGGTGAAGTTACAGACTTTGTACAACACGGTTTTAAACCAGGTTACCAAGCTGGTTTATCTAACTTTGATAGAATTTTTTCAACTTATACAGGACAATTTATTACTGTTACAGGTATCCCTTCTTCTGGTAAGTCAGATTTTGTTGATCAACTTGTTGTTGGTTATAACATAAACTATAAATGGAAAACAGCTTTTGCTTCGCCTGAAAATGCACCAACGTATTTACACGCGCATAAATTAATGCGTAAAGTTTGGCAAGGAATGCCAACGCCAGGTGATATAAACACTACTCAATGGAAAAAAGTAGGAGAACACATTAATGATAACTTCTTTTTTATTGATATGGAAAGATATACTCTTGAGTCGGTGTTACGTAAAGGCGCTGAGCTTGTAAAACGCAAAGGTATTAAATGTTTAGTAATAGATCCATTTAATAAAATTAGAGATGTTGATTGTAATACTGAAGATGTTAATAGGTATACAATGGAGTATCTAACTAAGATAGAAGTTTTTGCAAAAAAGTTTGATGTATTAGTTTTTATAGTGGCACATCCTACTAAAATGTATAAAGACAAAGATGGTAAGATTGAAGAACCAAACATGTACAATATAAAAGGTGGTGGTGAATGGTACGATGCATCTTATCATGGTATACTAGTACACAGAGACTATGAAGCTAAAACTGTTAAAGCTAAAGTTTTAAAAGTTAAGTTTCAAAATTTAGGTGAAAACGGAGCAGAAGCTTATTTCAAGTGGGAACCTAAATCAGGTTGTTTTATACCACATTTAGATCAACAAGTTATAAATGATGTAATGCCTTGGGAATAATATGGTATATAAGAAACGTAAAAAGAATTTATTACCTAGTTATATAGCTGATACAAATGAAGCTAAGTGGTATAGATATTGTATTGATAACAATATACGTATATGTACTATACCAGTTGAAGATGAAACAGGTAAATGGAAAATTGGTGTAAATATTGGGCCATATAAAAAAGGTGAAACACCTTATATATCTCCACATATTTATGACAAAGACACCCTTTACCCTACTTACTATCAAATGTGTAAATATTATTATGATAAACGCAAAAAATAATTTTAACAATGCTAACCAAGCTTTTAGATATTTTTATAAAAAAATAAAAATAGATGGTATACCTTATGGTGATACAAAAGCTTTGTTTAATATAGGGTTTTATTTACAAAACCCTTTAGATATGGAAATTACCCACCCTGAAAGAAAATGGAATAAAGAATATGCTCAAGCTGAATGGGAATGGTATTTAACAGAAGATCCACATATAACTCAATTAGGTGAAATATATGGTTCAATCCCTCCAATATGGGAAAAAATGCAAGACTCTGAAGGTAAATGTAGATCAAACTATGGTTATCAATGGAGTAGAAACTATCAGTTAGATCACGTTGTAGGTATGTTGAAAGAACTTAAAGATACTAGACAAGCTGCTATAAGTATTTATGATGGTAAAGAAATAAGTACTTATCGTAAAGATACACCATGTACTTATGCAGTTCAATTTAGTATAGTAGATAATGTATTGAATATGGCTGTTCTGATGCGATCTAATGATCTCTGGTACGGCTTTTGTAATGATCAGTATTGTTTTGCAATGTTACAAAAATTAGTTGCAGACAGGCTGTCTATTAATATTGGAACCTACTACCATTATGCACATAATTTACACTTATATAATAATAAAATTTAAATAAAAAACTATGTATTATTTGTACCACATACCTGGTAAAAAAATTGGTGTAACACGTAATCTTAATACGAGAGTTACATTAATACAAGGGTATAAAAAAGATGAATATGAAGTACTTGAGTCTAGCGAAGATATAGATTATATATCTGAAAAAGAAATTGAGTATCAAAAAAGTTTTGGCTATAAAGTTGATAGGCAAAAATATAATAAATTAATAAAATTAAATAAAATGAAAATAAATGTTACAGAACAAACATCTACATTTCCTTGTTCATTAGAAGAATTACCTAATGAATTAGAAAGCGTTAAAGATAGTTTAAAGTGGACGACTTCGCATGGAGAGTTTGCTATTACCGATAAAACAATTAAATGGATAATAGCTAATGCTAAAACGTCAATGTATAACAATAATAGAAGCTACATATATAATAAAGCTTATTATGAAGCTTTTTTAAATAAATTACATACGCCTAAAAATGGAAATAAATTTGATAAGATAAGAGCTTGGGCTCAAGCTAGAGGTTTATATGAAAAAGGAGATGCTGAAACACAGTTTGTAAAACTAATGGAAGAAACTGGTGAGCTAGCTAAAGCTTTATTAAAAGGTAATCAACCAGAAGTTGTTGATGCTATTGGAGATATTGTAGTAGTATTAACTAACTTAGCACACATGAGACATGTTACTATTGAAATGTGTATTGATGAGGCATATCGTGAGATTGAAAATAGAACAGGTAAAATGATTAATGGCACATTTGTTAAAGATGAAAATTAAAACAGAAGATAAAATAGTTCAAGCTGTTTTAAGAAAAATGGATGAGCGTAGTCTTATTGGGCAAAAAAAGTATGGTGCTACCATGATGCAAGAAATTAAAAATCAAGACAAAGATCTTAATAGGTTTTTAGTAGATGTACAAGAAGAATTAATGGATGCAATACTATATATTGAAGCAGCTAAACGATGTTTGAAAGATCAAATAGAAGATGCTATGTTAAAAAACATTTATGAAAGCAAAATATAGACGTAAAAAAGGCCCTGTACAATCTAAAAAAATATCATATAATGGTATTGATTTTGCTTCAGGGCTTGAAAGGTATATGTATATAGCCTTAAAAAAATCTAAAATACCTGCTGTATATGAAGGTCAAACTTATGAAATATTTTCTGGATTTGATTTTCCTAATTTTTCTTATGAAAGATGTGGTAATGGAAAAGGTGAGTATAAAAATAGAGGTAATAAAAAAATACTTAATATTAAATATACACCTGATTTTATAGGTAAAGGTTTTATAATAGAAACTAAAGGTAGAGCTAATGAAAGTTTTCCTTTACGTTGGAAAATGTTTAAAAGATATGTAGTGAACCACTTACCTGGTGTTACTTTATATAAACCACAAAATCAAAAAGAATGCGATACAACAGTAAAATTGATCCTAGAAAACAAAAACAGTTAGCAAGGCAAAAATATGCTGAACGTCAAATAGATAAGTGGGTTAAATGGAGAATGCAAGTGAGAGGTTATATATTATATAAAGACTTAGTAGAAATGCAAAACAATTTTAATATAAAATGTTATGATTAATTTTAATAAAAGCTGGGAATTAAGCGTAGGTTTATATCCAGGTGTATTATTTGGTATAAGATCCTATACAGAAAAAGAATATACACAACACGTACTATATCTACCTTTTGTAGATATTTGTTTAGAAATAGATAAAGAATAATATGGGATTATTTGATAAAAGAATACCTTACAAACCTTTTGAGTATCCAGAATACTATACAGATGGTTGGTTGAAACAGGCTCAAGCTTTTTGGTTACACACAGAAATACCAATGTCAAGTGATGTTAAAGACTGGAACGAAAAGCTTACACTAAGTGAAAAAAACTTAGTTGGTAATATATTACTTGGTTTTGCACAAACAGAATGTGCGGTATCAGATTATTGGACACAAAAAGTTGTAGGATGGTTTCCTAAACACGAAATACAACAAATGGCTATGATGTTTGGATCACAAGAAACAATACATGCTGTAGCTTATTCATATTTAAATGAAACTCTTGGTCTTGAAAATTTTGAAGCGTTTTTACAAGACGAAGCAACAATGGAACGCTTTGATAATTTAGTTAGTTATGATGGAAATAAATCCAAAGGAATTGCAAGAAGCATTGCTGTATTTAGCGCCTTCGCTGAAGGTGTTAGCTTGTACTCTGCTTTTGCTGTTCTATATAGTTTTCAGCTCAGAAATCTGTTAAAAGGTATTGGGCAGCAAATGAAATGGAGTGTGCGTGATGAATCACTGCACAGTAAGATGGGTTGTGCTTTGTTCCGTCATATGTGTGAAGAAGATAAAACATTATTAATTGATTGTAAAAAAGATATATTAGATGCAGCAAAAACAATGCTTAAAGCAGAAGAAAAATATATTGACAAAATGTTCGAGCAAGGAGATATTGAAAACCTTAAAGCTTACGACCTCAAGCAATTTATTAGAAAAAGACTTAACGAAAAAATTGTTGAACTCGGTTACAAAGACGAGCGCAGCTACTTTAAATTTGACGAAAAAGGAGCAAGCAATCTTAACTGGTTCTATCATCTTACCGGGGGCCACACTCATACTGACTTTTTTGCTGTGCGTCCGACTGATTATTCGAAAGCTAACGAAGGCGAAGACTTTGAAGACATGTGGTAATGATTAAGAAAAAGTTTTTAAGATATTTAGTTAAAAACAGGAGGTTATCTCCTAAAGAAAGACTAGCTAATAGATTAGGGTATTTAGGTACAGGATTTATAATGATAAGTCCTTATCTTTTACCGTATGGAAATATAGGTGCTATCACTTATATTATAGGTGGTGTTGTTTGTACACCACAAGTATGGGTTGCCAAGCAATGGAATTTAGTAATTATTAATTTAAATGTAATCATAGGTTACGGAATATATTTATTCAAATGAAAGAAAGTACAATATTAGGAAAATTTAAAAAGCTAGAAAAACAAATGCTAGCAATAACAAGTGTCATAAAACGTTTAATTCAAGATATAGGATCAGTAGAATCTATAGCTAATGGCGCATTAAGCGCTTTAAAAATATCAATGACAGAAGAAGAATGGGATGCTATAGTTGAAGAACTAAAACAAAAACATAAAAAAGAAACAGAACAAACAAACAAAAAGTTAGAACTATAATGTGGAATAACGATTGGGAAAAAGGTGTTGATTATCCTTCATGGGGTAACAATGATATATATAAACAAACTATATCTGGTGGTTATTTATTTAATGGTGAAACACCACGTGATGCTTATATGCGTGTAGCTAAAACAGTAGCAAGACGTTTATACAAACCAGAACTAGCAGATAAATTTTTTGAATACATATGGAATGGTTGGCTGTGCTTAGCATCACCCGTGTTATCTAATACAGGTACCGACAGAGGCTTACCAATAAGTTGTTTTGGAATAGATGTAGCTGATAGTATAAATGATATAGGAAAGAAAAACCTAGAAATGATGTTACTTGCAAAACACGGCGGGGGTGTAGGTATCGGAGTTAATATGATTCGTCCTGCCGGAGCTAAAATTACAGGTAATGGAACTTCAGACGGCGTTGTCCCTTTTTGCAAAATATACGACTCAACTATACTCGCAACAAACCAAGGCTCCGTTAGAAGAGGAGCTGCAAGCGTTAATATCAATATTGAACACAACGATTTTCTCGAATGGCTTGAGATTAGAGAGCCTAAAGGAGATGTCAATAGACAATCTCTTAACTTGCACCAGTGTGCTGTCATTGGTGATAAGTTTATGCGAAAGCTTGAACAAGGAGATCCAGAAGCAAGGAACAAATGGTCAAAGCTTATACAAAAACGTAAAGCCACTGGAGAACCATATATCTTATTTAAAGGAAATACAAACAAAGCTAATCCAGCAGCATATAAGAAAAACAGTTTAAAAGTACATATGACTAACATATGTAGTGAAATAGTATTACAAACAGATGAATCACACAGTTTTGTGTGTTGTTTGTCTAGTTTAAATTTAGCAAAATATGAAGAATGGAAAAACACTAATATTATACATGATGCTGTATGGTTCCTTGATGGCGTGCTTGAAGAGTTTATACAAAAAGCTAAAGGTAAAATTGGGTTTGAAAACTCAGTAAGATCTGCTGAAAAAGGTAGAGCTTTAGGCCTTGGTGTATTAGGCTGGCATACATATCTTCAAGAAAAAGGTTTACCTTTTGAAGGATTGTTAGCACAGTATGAAACAAGAAAAATATTTAGTCAAATAAAAATAGAATCTGAAAGAGCATCAATGGCATTAGCAGAGGTTTATGGTGAACCTTTATGGTGTGTAGGCACAGGTATGCGTAACACTCACATAAGAGCTATAGCACCTACAGTTTCTAATAGTAAACTAGCAGGTAATATATCACCTGGTATTGAACCATGGGCAGCAAATGTATTTACAGAACAATCAGCTAAAGGTACATTTATAAGAAAAAATCCTACATTAATTAAATTGTTAAGAAAACATAAACTAAATACTAATGAAATATGGGATAAAATATTAGAAGATGGTGGATCGATACAAGACGTAAAAGAACTTAATGATATATGTTTTGCTAACGATGTACCTGTAAAAGAAGTTTTTAAAACATTTAAAGAAATAAATCAACTAGAATTAGTAGCACAAGCTGGTTTAAGGCAACAATATATAGATCAATCAGTATCACTTAATTTAGCTTTTCCATCAGAGGCAACACCTAGGTGGATTAATAAAGTACATTTAGAAGCTTGGAAACAAGGTATTAAAACTTTGTATTATATGAGAACTGAATCTGTATTACGTGGAGATATAGCTGCTAAAGCTATGGATGATTCTTGTATAGCTTGTGATGGATAAAATAAAAAGGGAGACCGTAATGATCTCCCTTTGTACAGGAACTTTGGGGTGTGGAAGCCCATTTTATCGTGTTCCTTAATATGTCCAAATTACATCTGGTGATTTAGAAGGATCAGAATCTACGTGAATAAAAGTATTACCTATCCCTATACGATTAAATCCTACATCTAATAAACAATTAATTAGATCATATCTATCCCTTGAATTATTACAATGCAGATCAGCTGCATAGCCTGTTAAATGAGATGAATTAGGTTTACCACCTACTTTAGCATTATGTGCTGATGTGCGCATACCACTATTTATTTTAATAGGTTTATCAAATTTAGATCTAGCTAAATCTAGTTTTTCTAAAAAATCTACATTCATTAATCTACCACTACCTACTTCATCGGGTGAATCAAACTCAGTAATAGTAAAGTGTATCATTTTTCTCCACATTTTTTACTAGGATCATTAACTTGTCTCCAGTCTTCATTTTCAAACCAGTCTCTTAATGTAGCACCCTTTTTTCTAGCACCTTCAACATTAGTGCTTGAAGATCTTTTATATTCACCTTTAGCACCAGATTTTTGTTTAGCATTAATAAGTCTTTGTTTTTCTTCTTTACTCATGCTTTTTATTTTAGAAGCAGGTAAACAAGTTTTTGTAGTGCCACCGCCTTTTTGTTTTTTAGCAGGGCCAGATTCTTTTTTTCTACAACTACCTTTAGAATATTGTGATTTACCAGGCACTCTTTCGTAGCCTTCCCAACACTCAAGTGGTGAAGGTGGTTGAATAAAACCTAGTCCCATTACTTTTTCTTTTTAGGGTTTAATGATTTTAACATTTTATCTATTTTAGCCGCTTGGCCTTTATGCATTGCTGAAGCTTTTTTTAATTCAGCTGATATTTGTTTTAATTTTTTTGGATCCATTAGTCTTTTTTTTTAGATTTACCCATATTACGAGGCCCACCGGCTTTAGTGCATCTAACACCCCAACCAGAAGCGTATGCGCTGGGCCATACTTTAAATTTCTTTTTTGCTGCAGCTTTACAAGCTGGACTTATTTTTCCCATGATTATTTTTCTTTATTTGAATTACAAAAATTTCTTGCAGCTTCAACACTGCCAAATCCCCATTTTTTTAAAGCTCTTGCTTTTCTAGTAGGTTTACCTTTAGCATCTTTCATTGCACCTGCCATACCTGCAAATCTACAAGCAAAAGAAACTCTTCGTTTGTTTTTACCGCTAGTTAGTCTTTTACCAAGTGTTTTACCTGTTTGACTTTTATGTTCACTGCGCATTTTTCTATTTGATTTTTCATACGCGGCATCTGTTATTTTTAATGGACTTTTCATATTATTCATCTTTACATTTGTCTTCACCACAAGTACATTTTTTATTATATACTGTGTCAAAAGCATTTGCTCCAAGAAGAGTTAGTTGATCTATTATATTATTTTGAACTGTAATTAACATTTTTTCTAGTTCGTCTTTTTGTTGTACTAAATGATTTACTTTTGATGTTAATCCTTCATTTGCTTTTTTTAGTTCATTAACTTCATCAGGATTTCTACCAATAACAGTCATTATTACAACTGATAAGCTACCTACTATCATACCTATTATAGATACAATAACGTCTTTATTTACGCTAGGTATTTCATTATAAGATAAGAATATTAGTATACCTACTACAAGCATAAATATACCTATTGCACCAACGTAATGTCTAATTTCTTTTGCTACTCCGTTTGTTACTTTCATCTTTTATAGTTTCTTTTATAATTTCTCTTATAATTTCTTTTTAATGTTTTCTTTTTAGCTTTTTTTGGTTTTTTAGTTTTAATACCTAACTCCCAATCAGCCCAACCAGCAGCCATTGCTACTCTTTGCCACGCTTCAAAATCAGAATTACTAGCATTTCTTATATTATTTATTTTTTTAAATGCTCGATCAAGAGGAATATTAAATCCTGCTGCTATAACTTGACCAGCAGCTAAATAAGCTGGATTATCTATTGACCAACCTTTTTCCATTATTTCTTTTTTATCCCAAGAAGCTGTCCTACCTGCAGATCTTAATTTACCTATTTTAGAAGATATAGGTGGTGATAGTTGTAATATTTCTTTTACTAAAACGTCTTGATATTCAGGCGAGCTTTTATCTGCTTCGTCTCTAAGTTTTATTGCTGTATTTTTTAAAACAGAAAATATAGCACCACCTACACCAATACCTCTTAATATACTATCAGCCATAGAATTTATTATACTAAAATATTTTTTATCTTTTTTCTCTTCATCTTCTTCTTCTTCTCCAAAACCTAAAGCAAACACAGCTTGCTGTAATGCATTAAAAATTAAGTTTTGTGCTACACCATAATAAAATATCTTAGACACATTTGTCTTTGCGTCTCCTCGGCCATTCTTAAGATCACTAGCAGCTTTTTTTATTAATCTCGCATACTGTGCTGGAGTGTTGGCAAAAGCTAATATAACGCGTCCTAATGGCCCAGCTTGCTGTTGACTAATTCTATCAGGTCTACTGGACTGTTGTGATTCTTCTGCAGTTTCTCTAAAATCTTGAAATGCTTGGGTTTCAGCTTCAGCTTTAGTCATGCCTTGTTTTTGTAAAGACTTAATTCTATTTCTATAAAATGTAGCACCACCTGAAGCAATAGCAAAACTATCTGCTATTTGTGTAGGTAAAAATCCAAGTCTAAGCATTTCACTTATAACACCTCTTACCCCACCTTTTTTAGCCATATCAACTATGTCAGCTTCATTAACATTTAATTTTAAACCGTTTCTTCTATCAACTAAAAAATCACTATTCATTAATGTCATAAAATCAGACCAAAACTGTGGTTGATTTGCAAAAGCTTTACCTGCTGCAAATATATTGTTATCTTTAAAGTTTATAAAGTTGACAGCTGATAATGTTTGTAGTACAGCAGATCTAGTATTAAAAAACATAATAGCACCAATAGAGTTTGTTAACCAATCAGTTAGTCTACCTGTTAATGAGTCAGTACCAAATGATCTGTTTCTACCAGTCTTCATTCGATGTAAAATATTTTCTAAAGCAACTCTATAATTTTTACCATAAGCAGCTTCTAGTTTATTTAAGTTTTCTGTAGAAAATATATCATTAACATTACTTTGCCATTGTTGTAAATACTTAGCTCTTTTAATTGTATTTATACCCTCCATTAAGTCAGTTGTAATAGTACCAGCTAACCAACCGTCAGTTGGTGAAGCATATGGATCTCCTTTTTGTAAAGTTATTAATTGTTCAGCAAAAGACTTTAATTCAGGGTTGTTATTAACATGATCAATTAAATCTTTTAAATCTGTTTTAGACATGCCCGGTATTGTTTCACCTTGTTGATCCCAAATAAAAACTCTAATAGCTTGTTCGTTTGTAAATCCTTCACCAGGTATTTTCTTTTTTAAATTTTTAGGTACACCTTTGATATTTTTTTTAAGTGCTCTATAATCATTTAACAATGCTATTCTATCTCTTGATAAGTTATCCATTGCTCTTGCAAAAGGATTTAATAAATGAGCTTTATACCATGCCATTTGTTTATCACCAAGTATACCTTTACTTAATGTTTTGTATAATAAACCTACAAAATCTTCAGCTGATGGTGGTATAAACCAATTAAATTTTCCTTTACGAGCTCCTACTACTTCAGCTTTTACTCTTGAATATTTTTTATCTTTACCAATCCCGGTTTTCTTTTCTATTATTTCATTAAAATCTTTACTAAGATCTAAATCATCAGTTAATATTTTTTCTTCTCGGTTGTTAAAGTTATCAAACAAAGACATATTGTTTAAAACTTCATTATTAGAAAACCTTGGTGACTTACTGAAAGAAGCTTCTTCTTTAACAGGTTGTGGTACTTTTGATGGTAGTTCTTTTTTATTAAGTGTAGCTGCTTGTTTAAGTTGTTTGTTTGCTTCAGGAGTTATAAACACACCTGATCTATCTATACCAAAAGTTTCAAATATACTTTTACCATTTTCTAATATAATATCATTTGGATTTATACCAAATAAAGTATTAGCTACATTAGAATTAAAATATCTAGCCCATACATTATCTTTTGTTATATCCCAACCATCAGGCATTAAACTTTTATATTTAAATTCAGTTCCATCTAAAGCTGTACCTGCTAATTTATCATCATTTACTTTTGACAATAAACCTTGCATATAATTTTTTTCAATATATTTAAAATTTTTATTAACAGTTCCTTCTACTGCTTGCTGAAATAAATATTTCGCTGTTAATGTAGCAGGTAATGTATGTTCTTCTACTATTTTTCCTATTATGTTTTTAGAAATAAACTTTAAAGGAGCAGCTACTCTAACAAAACCATTTTGATGACCACTAGTTTTAGATAACAAAGCTATAATAAATCTAGCATTTCTAGCATCTTCTTTCATCATTTTTTCAAAAACTTTAAATATAGTTTTTAAACCTCTTAATTTAGCTTTGTTCTGTAATGCAAGTTCATTTGATTTACCCCAAGAGTTTTTTAATTCTGCTGTATATCCTTGTCTTTTAAACATAGCTTTTAAATCAGATATTTGTTTATCTGACAAAGAACCATACTCTTGATTTTCTGGAGTTAATTCATTTATAGCATCAACATCTTTAATCCACCAAGATTTACCACCATCTTTATAAAAAGATTTAGGCCCATTATTTAAGCTAGGAGCTAAAAGCTGTATAATTTCTCTAGGTAAATATTTTGAAAGATCTTTTAAAATCCAATCTTGCATCATTAAAGTATCAGATTCTTTACTAGGATCTAAAGGTTTAGCTTCAACTAATTTATAAATACTAGCCCAACCATTACCTAAATTAAATTGATTATAATCTGCATCTCCTTTTTCAAAAGCCTCTTGAAATACATTAAGATTATTTACTTCTTTTATAACAGACTTGCTAAACATAGCTGGGTTTTTACCTTCTGCTATGTTTTCTATTAATATAGGATCTGCACCTATATCTTGTAAATATTGTCTAGCTGCTGTATTTGTAATAGCTCTACCTACAAGCTCTAACATACCTTTTAAAGCCTGTGATGTATTGCTTCTTACTTTAAATGTAGG
>Ga0098041_1000283_pt1 | contig 20937 bp, 28 predicted proteins | sample 8_EtaG_FD_77066 | JGI IMG/M metagenome (GOLD analysis project Ga0098041, IMG submission 77066) | Marine viral communities from the Subarctic Pacific Ocean - 8_ETSP_OMZ_AT15162 metaG | ecosystem: Environmental > Aquatic > Marine > Oceanic | place: Pacific Ocean | collected 2015-01-08
AAGCCTCTTGTGGTGTTCGCCCATCACAAGGATGTCGTGGAGAAACTATGGAATCAGAACTTGAGGCATGGGGAGATGATTGCTGGTTCCACACCAGACAAGCAGAGACAGACAATAATCAAGGCATTCCAAGAAGGCAAGAGACCATTTCTGATTTGCAGCACGTTAGCAATGAAGGAAGGTGTGAACCTAGACGCGGCTGATACCACACTATTCGTAGAGAGACAGTGGGTCCCAGCGCACGAAAAGCAGGCGGCGGCTCGTGTTAGAAGACTGACACAAGAGAGTTCCGTCTGTCACAAGGTAGTACTGAGTGCAAAGGATACCGTAGACACTCACTTCGATAAGGTCGTAAGTGAGAAAGAAGCCATTGTCAAGGCTGCTATAGACGGGACTGACGGTGACGCAGAGGGCATCGCTAGCGCTCTCGCAGAATCCCTATTAGAAGGGAGAGTAAGATTATGAGTGGAAGAATAAGAGAGAGAAATGTAGAAGGAATAACGAAAGCGAAGAGTGTGAAGCACGCAGAGTATGAAATAATCAAGGTAATGCTGTATGATGGCTGGAGGCCGATAGACCACATCCACCTAGATAGATTGTATTGCAAGTTAGTGCCTGAGGTACGGAGTGGGAATGGAATAAAGACTTCCAGATTCGGTTGGCGTGACCAACATGCAGCAAAGCGGTTTGAGACAGCATGCAATAACATAGGCAATGTCATGCGGACGATGCTCTCCAAGAGGGTGAAGCACCTACCTGAGGAGCATGAGGACTACCTGCCCCTAGAGGAATGGTTGGAACTCGATGAGATGAGAGTTGACGATGTGAGGAAGAGCAGATGATAAAGAGAATGATAGTCAAAATATGGCGATTCTTCACACAAGAAGAAGGAATGACATGGGACAGATACCATAGGAATATGGAAAGGAGGAAGAAAAATGAAAATAATAACAGATAGAATGAACGCAATTGAGTTGCAAACGAGAGAATTACTAGAGAAAGCGAGGTTTCTGGAAGACGAGAAGGACATGTTGGACAGTCTGATGGACTGCAGTGTGCATGACCATCAATGGGTACTGCGGAATGTGGTGAGTGACCTCACCAAGGTCTTCCAGTTTGACATAGAATGTGAGAGGTGTGGGGGATTTGCATATTTTGGTAGTGGTGAGAATATACATCTCATCGGAGGAAGAAACCACGACATTCGCGCCGTACATGTTCTAAAGATACGCACACAGCAAGGGGCGCCACTGTCTGACCTCGTGGGGGAAGAGGAATGAGAGAGGACACCGAAATATTGGTGTCTGACCTCAATGAGGATTGTGAATGGAGAGAGGGCTTGGAAGTCACTCACCTAACCAATATCCTAGGCGAGAAGCATGAGGTCATCATGGTCATGCCTTTCAGAGAGATAGATTGGAAGCACACGGTAAAGGCATGCAGTAGATGCATGAGCCCATTCGAGGGCTCCGAGCCAATGGTCTTCACAGAGAAATACTGGGTCTATCCATGTAGGTGTTGCGAGCATTTCATATGGTACCATGTCCACACAGGGGGTGAACATGATGCATTCCAGTGAGTGGCAACCAACCGAAGAGGATTTGAAATGGACGACTAAGGTCCTAGAGGGACTACAAGAAGGGCAGGATTGGATGGAAGGCGAGATGGCCTTCAGGAAGACTGGAGAGAAGACTCTCAGGTTGCTCACGAGAACCGAGCGCGCGGCATTAGCACTCGCGCGCGTGGCCACCATCCTCGATGATTTAGAATGGGAATTAATTGTAGATGATGCAAAGATAATCCCAGATGACCCAATGGCGGCAGCCGAAGCCATTCAGAAGGAGGCACAATCATGGGTATGCCCTGCTTGTAAGGAGATACACGTCGTAGATATGGATTTGGATGATGTGAGATGGTCTGAGATGGGTAGCACAGTGTATATCAACGAAGAAGGTGATACCAGCGAGCAAGACAGGTGGGTCATATCTGTAACGTGCGCGTGTAAGGAAACACTGTACCTCAGCCCAGATGATTACTACCTTGTAGCAGGCGACATGAATTTCTATCGCTGGATATACGAGCATGATGGTAAGACTTGGGTCGCGCGCGCGCTTTCAAACGAGGAAATCATAGAAAGAGTAGATGAGGAGTACAAGGAGAACACATCATGGACATATGGAAATGACCAACATCTAGGGACAACCTTTCAAGGGAACACCGTCCCGCCCCACATGCGAGGCACCTTCTGTACCTTCAGTCGGATGCGCGCAGGGGAGGAAGAAGAGTGAGAACAACACGCATAAGACAAAAAGTGAAGAAGTACCTAATGGAGAAAGACGAGGAACAAACGACTGAGGCCATATTTGACCATGTGAACAACACCATGAAATGGGGTGTCACAATGCAACAATTGGGCAATGTCTTGGCTAAGGACAAGGACATAAAGCAGGTCGGCCTAGTCAAGAAATCAGGTTCTATTTCAGGACGATACACCATGATGACATGGACTTTGAGAGACGGATTCGAGAAGGACAACCCGCCCATGAACAAAGACCAACTTGTGCAGAATATCATAGCGTGGCTAGACAATGCCGGGCCCGGAGACTACGTCGCGCGCGATATACGCAAGGGTTTGGGGAGTCATTACTCAATCAATTCTAATGTGTTCCAGCACGTAAAACGACACGCGCCTGAATGGCTGTCAGTCATGCCAAACAAAGCACCGAGAGGTTGTGTTTTGTATAGAGTAGAGCCAAGAAAGTTCATAGACTAGGTTCATTCTGGTCAATCTATGAGGTTGGTTGAAGCGGCTAATGCAATAGCGGCAGTGAGGACAGCCGATGACAGCACTCGACAGCAAGAGAAGATGCTCTATGATTTCCTATGCGCGAACAAGGATTCAATAGAAGAATTCTGTGCTTTGTTGTATGGGCCTGCTCTGCTCAAACCAGAGCATGTAATGCGCGCGATACATCACGACTTCGCTATATTCCCAGAAGAGTTTGAACTCCTCGAAGGAGAGCCTCTCATCCCCACTCTAGTGTCAGAGTCTCCATCTGAATGTGATGTGAGCATGACAATACCAGAGGCACTCCATCTCATGCAGAGCATTGGGAATTGGAAAGGAGTGAGCATCAAAGCAGTGATGGGGAGAATGGATGCCATCTCTGCTGATGTCCTCTGGCGTAGAGCGCTGGGAGACGCACCCGCGCTTCCGAGAAAGAGGTTGATGAGAGCCATAGCGCACGGCACTGGCTACTCACCAGAGAGGCTCACTAGCGCTCTCGCAGTAGAGCCTATGGAGACCGTCCTCACCAAAGCACTCGAAGGCTCTCTGTCAGACAACTTCGCCATAGAACCCGGACATCCCTTCAAGGCTCCATCGTTTGCAGCATGGCGTTATTGGAGTGTCCCATTCGAGGATACCTACTACGAGAAGAGTAGTGGTGCTAGATACTACGCGCACAAGGTGCAAGGGGAGACATTCCTATATGACAGTCAGGGGGAATTAGTGAAAGGAGAAGCGCACATTACATATGACGGCGACTGTGTAGCCTTGGTAGATAAAGAAGGTACAGTGTTAGAATGGCTACATACAGACGATGAGCCTGACATCTGGTGCGATTCGTACTCGAATAGAGCAGTAGCACCCAAGAAAGTCAAGGATAGCCAGCATTTACGACAATTGTGCGAGACCCTAGAAGAAGGAGAAGTGCTTAGGCTGCTGGACGAGACTAGGCCACATATTCACAGTCAGCACAAAGGAGGTTTCATTCTCCCCCGGAGAGTGTATGAACTACCACTTCTGATAACTGCAGGGAAAATCAAGTCAGATGGTATCTGGGTTTCCCTGAAGATAGAGGCAATGGATGGCTTCGACCCCATTCATGTCGGCTACTCCAATATCAAGCGCACATCCATACCAGATAATCCGGTACTGAAAGAAGCAACAAACAAATTCGTATGGGAGCAACTCGAGCCTCCTTTGGTGGGCTCATTTCACGCACTAAGAGTGAGAGAGGGGAAATTAGAAGGGGCCTACTTAGTCTCGCTTGCAACAGAGAAGGGTATGAATGACGTAATGCAATATGGGGACCTATGGAGTATTGATGGTGATGGACAGGCACGATGATTTCTTCTTAGCGTGGCTCGCACGTGATGCGCGTTTCCAAGCGAGCGTGCACTTTGCACCAAAGACGAAACTAGGGTACACCATACACAGGAAACTCTACACCAGTATGCAAGATGAGCCAGATTTGAATCTCTGGTTATCATCCAAGGGCGTTCACGGTAGGGTCCTGAGAGATGTGAAGCAGATACGTAGGGTAATCAGCCTCTTGGAGCCTGTCTGGAGCGCCGTGAAGGACCGGGATAACCTCGAGAGGCTCCTGACCACTATGGAGGCTGCTACAGCCCGTAAAATGACCCATCCTGAGATGGAACAAATAATCTCTAAGTTAGATTATTACTAAGAGAACTAAGAAAGAAAACAAGATTCTTGCGAATGTTTATAGCCTTGGTTTTGCCACGTAGGGTTCCATGCAATTGGAAGAGATGGTACACGATGAAAGCCACCCCCTCACTGCTCTCAAGAGGGCAGTGGATGACGGTAATGTCCCCGACTTGCTATTAGTCGGACCACCCGGTACTGGAAAGACAACTACAGCCCACGCGCTCGCGCGCGCGTTACAGGCTGATATTCATGAATTCAACGCATCAGATGAGCGAGGTATAGAATTCGTACGTACACGTGTCAAGGAAGTCGCCACTCAGAGGGGTTATGCAGAGCATACCATCATCCTACTAGATGAGGCAGACGGCCTCACTAAACAAGCACAGGACGCGCTTAGGAGAATAATAGAGACTGGGCACGCACTATTCATACTCACAGCAAACGAAGAAGCGAATATCATACCGGCTATACGCTCGCGATGCTACACATGCAAATTCAGACCATACAATGCCAAGGAGGTCGAGATGTTCCTCCCCAATTGGGCGAAGTCCCTAGCAGTGGAGACATGCAATGCCTATAATGGTGACCTTAGGCGCATTGGTCTAGCGATAGATGCCACCAACAGGGATTTCGACGGTCTCAAAAGCATGGTAGGTTCAGCAGCAAAGGCCTATTCAGACCCTGCTCTGTCCTTGGTAGGTGGTGATTGGGTAGCCCTCCGAACGGAATTATCTCGAATTGATACACACTCAAATGTTGCTTTATTGAACAGGTTGCACGAAAAAGTGCGACAACTTGATATGCCGCCCTCGCGGTTCCATCACTATTCCCGCATCTGGGGAGATGCAGTGCTAGCCGCCCACCAGTGGCCCCTCTCACAAGAGGGGTTCATTGATTGGTTCGTGGGTAGCCTCGCTTCCCTGTGGGATGAAAAAGAAGAGTGAAAAAAATGACTGAAAAGAACATACCAGAAGAAGTAAAAGAAAGACTGCGATGGTATGCTGAACAACACAGCATATCTGAAGAAGATGCTGCTAAGCAGTATCTCGAGTACATCGAGGAACATCTCGGAATCGTCAATCTTCAAGAAGAAGATGAAGACTTCCTCGTCGACGCTGCAGAGACCTTCGTCGTCGAACGTAGAGTGATGCAAAGCCCCGGTGGGAATGCCATTGAGTGGTGCGGCTGCTTTATCGCTATAGAGCCCAAGATGAGGGACAAGAGAGCCAAACTACGTAACGATGCATTGAGCCAAGCGAGAAAAGACCTCAATAATGCCATTAACGCTGGTGTTGTCGCACGGGCATTCGTCGAGAATGGCGTCTGGATGCTTGAGAAGGCACATGGCATAGTAGCCTCGACACAAGACAGGTTCGTAGAGGGCGAAGACCCTTGGTTCCTAATCCGTGATAGCGGGATGACCCTTGCCCTGTTGCAGAGCAACCCAGATTGGGCCAGACATGGTGAGCCTATCGCCCCATCTCTATGGAGCAGGACTTACAGGTTCTACGGAAACACCGCAGAAAGGTTCGGTGAAGACCTAGAGATGATACGCATAGACGTCGGTGGTTCTTCAGAAGAAGACGTGTCACACGCCGTTTCCTTCGGGCAACCATGTAAAATCCAACTAAGGCCACAACCAGCGAACGTGAGCGAAGGTTGGGAAGACGTCTACCGTGCAGGTAATAATTTCTTCAAGAACATCAACTATACTGATGAGTTCGTTGAGAAGGAAGACCGAGCATACTTGAAAGGCGAGATTCTGATGAGTGGCCTTCCTTGCTATATCTCAGACCTGACTGAATTGATGGAAGTGTACCAAAACCAATCCGAGAAGGTCGCAGGGTTCGATAATCCAATCGGCCCTATCGTTTGCATCAAGGGAAAGGTCACTGATATTAACAGGACTGGGTATGAGACTGAATACGACCCATGGGGCAAGGACTTCACAATGAGAGTCTCATCTTTCGGTCTACAGCGAGAATTCGCTAACGACATGTGGAGGCGAGAAGTATCAGTGAGAGTACACGGCTTCTTGGGTGACAAGTGCCATGCCTTCGATTACGAAGGCCGTGAGGGCTGGAAGCCTTACGCAGTCAAGTCCACAGTGTATATCTTCGGCAGACTCGGCATTCGTACTACCGATGACGGCCAAGTACCTAACATCAAGGCTATGGGAATCTTCGTCCCCCCTCGACTGGCTATACCAGCCGGTGAGGGCGGTGACACTAGCCTAGAGCAATTCGGAAGTGAACAGTCATGAGTGGATTCAAGGCTCTCAAGGAAAAGGAGCAGCAAGAAGAATCTGACATTGCGAAGGCTTCCAAGGATTGGAAGCAGTCTCTGGACAAGGACCTAGGTCCTGACCCTAAGCAACATCTACCCACCCCCATGCAGCAGAAACCAAAGGAAACTGAATGGTTCGCTGAAGAAGTAGCACCGATGACAGGCGATTTCGGTGGCATAGTCGGTGATGACGGAACCTGTAAGACTGCAGTGGTCTTCGATAGCATCCCAAAGGGGAAATCCTGCTTAGTGGTTGATTTCGACGGTGGCGGCGCAAAACTCCGAGATGCATTCTACGCAGACAGGCGCTCTGAGTTCAAGTGCCAGAACCCTTGGGTGATGCAGGACGAGGCTAGGACAGCCTACAACTACCCTGCTACACACGACAAGGTGATGGCAATAGGCAGAAGGGCTCTAGAGTGGGCACAGGCTCAAAACGAGTCTGGCTATACTGGTGAGACCCTCCACACGGTTCTAGTGACTGCAGTGGACCTGTGGGACTCAGTAGCCAGTGCTTGTATGTTCATCGAGGACCTAGGAACAGCCCCAGACGGAATTGGGGCTAAAATCAGCCCTCACGAGAAAGTGGGGATGAGGTTCAACTGGCAGATACGCAGCACGCGATTCCACCAATTGACGTCACTATGCAGGGAATTGACCCGACACGGCGTCAATGTCTACTACGAGACGCACTGGAACTACGAACAGACCAAGGAAGGGACCATGACAGGGAACAAGAAGCCTAGATGGGAAAAGCAGACGGCTAACTACCTACACACCATCATCGAGATGGGGTCACAGGCAGTTAGAGACGAAGAGGGGCGATTGACAGGCGAGACACGCTATGAGGCCACTTTCACCAAGTCTAGAAGCCAGCCTAACCTACTCAACAAGACTAGACTCGTCATGACTACATTCGACGATGCAGACCACAAATGGCATGGTCTCCCTGAACTTACGAGGGAGTGAGATGAGTTGCAAATGGTGCAATGATACAGGGATACTCATGCGGGTCACTAAGACCCTTCATGGTAAGGACTTCCGTCCAGAGATGTGTAGTTGTGAAATAGCCTTAATCTATGAAGGGCAATTCGAGGACCGAAAAGTTCTTATACACGATGTACGCGAGGCCGCGCCAGAATCGAGGGACTGCTCTAAGGGGGGAGTAGAATCGCCCGAGTCGAAATAGGTAAGCCTGCATTGTCATCTTTCCTATCAGGATTTGGTCCGGGTGTGGGGGACCTGAGACTAACAGCGAGGCAGATGTCCATGTCAGGCACGGTGGCCCTCCCTACTCACCTGCTACACACGACAATTAGTGCTACAGTGCAGGACAGTGGTGAAGTGATTATTGCAGACCTAGCCAAGGTATTGACATTCATCAAGACCCTACCACAGGATGCACTTATCACCTTATGGCAGCCTAAGAATAGCGCACTGCGTATCCTTTCTGGTAAGACGGAACTGAAACTACCCACTACAGACTTAGTGCTTTCACACAAGAGTGTGAGCAAGGCATTGGCTTTGGTAGATGACGCAGAGAGGAATCACTGGAAGACATGGGCTGGTAAGCCTCTGACATGCTATGCTAAGATACAAGGTGCTGACCTGTTCCAAGTGAAGGGAATGGAGAAAGTCATAGGTAAGGGCACGCCCTTCGAGATGACCTTCGACCCCGAAGAGAGTCTGCTGGTCTTCAAGGCTGGACATAAGAGCAGTGCTAGCATGAGCACAGCAATTGACATGGAAGACTGTACCATGGACTTGGATAATGACCCTAGTGTGGGAGCGACATCCCACTATGGTTCATGGCTCCCTCACGTGCTGCAGAGCATGCCAGCAGGCCCAGTAGAACTTTACACTGCCAATGATTTCGTCTGCATATTCCGCCATCTCGAGAAGGACCACCTCCTCCTAGTGATGGACAAGAGAGGTGAATGAATGGAACGACTGGTCAAATGCTTCTGCGGATGGCAGGGCTATAGCGACAGAGAAAGTCAATGCCCTGCATGCAACAGACCATTGAGTATCATCAAGTGTGAGGGGTGCGGTGAATGATAGTAGACGAGTATTACTCTAATGGTGAGACTCCCATACTCTACACGCGATACAGAGATGAGGAAGGCAACCTCGTAGAGGACAGCATCAAAGGGTACAAGCCTTACTTCTGGATACCTGCCAACGTAGGTGAGTTCAGAAAGCGTAGACTACTCGCCAGATATCCGGGCACTGTCATCACAGATGACACTGCAGTAGGATTGGATGGCACTCCTCTCATCAAGGTAGAGACAGACTCCCCCTTCGATATCATGAGCATGAGGCAGGAGTTCGACCGAACCTACGAGGCTGACCTTAGATTCACAGACAGGTGGTTGATAGACAACGTACCTGTCATGCCAGAGTGGAAGCCACGCAAGTGGTGGTTCGACATAGAGTGTGATACTGGTGACACTCCCTTCACTACCGTCATCGCTGTCATAGACAGCGACCTAGACACACCAGTGGTATTCGCGTGGGCAGACGAGCGAACCAACTGCTCTTACTTCAAGAGTGGGATTGGAGGACGACTTTACTCTTACACTCGCACTGTGCGAGACATTGACTACAGTCTACGTATCTATCGTAGTGAGAGTGCTTTGCATGAGGCATTCGTTGAGTTCCTACAGGAGCGTGACCCTGACATGATGATAGCACACGCAGGCTCCTTCTTCGACATCCCTCATCTGTTGCAAAGGATACCTAACCCACAAAGGCTCAGCCCCGTGGGACAGATACGCAAGATGAAGAGGGGCAAGGACCGCTACGACCCCACTGACCAGCCCATAGTAGGGCGCTGGCAGTTCGACACAGCAGCACAGGCTGCTAGTGGTACAGGATTCGAGCGTGTCTGGAAGGACAGTGGTGGTGGACAACTACCCTCCCTCAAACTCAACGACATCGCTGAGACTGTAGGGTTGGGGTCCAAACTAACTGAGGAAATAGAGGGGATGGACGTTCACAATGGATGGTATGAGTACTGGGATGACTTCGTAGACTACTGCCTCCTAGACACTCACCTACTCAGAGGGATAGACGAGGCACGGAACGTGACTGACTTCTACATTCAGATGGTCAGACTCTGCGGTGTCTCTCTCCCATCAGCATGCAACGTCACTAACTTCGCTCGTGGTCTACTATCACGCAGGACCGACAAGAAAGCACCCACTCGCTTCAAGGCTGGAGAGATTGAGAAACTCAAAGGGGCTGAGGTTGGTCTCAACTGTGTCACTGGACTCCATGAGGGGGTAGCAGTGATAGACTACAAGGGGTTGTACCCCTCACTAATCCTAGGAAACACCCTCTCCTACGAGACCCAGCGAGACGGACCGGGCGAGAATATCATCCAGTTAGAGAATGGTTCCTACTGGGACCAGTCAGAACAAGGACTGCTACCATCTGTTGTGGAGTATCTCTTCGATTACCGTTCCACATGCAAGCAACGCATGCGTGAGGCCACTACGCCAGAAGAGCGAGCGGCTTGGAACACCACACAGATGGCAGTAAAGCGCGTCATGGCCTCACTATATGGTATGTGCGCACACATAGGTTATGGATGGGCTGATGCAGACATCGCTCACACTATCACACAGGAAGGTAGACGGTGCATCAGACTACTAGATAGTGTGGCTACCACTTACGGTTTCGAGTGTCTCTATGGTCATACAGATTCAGCATTCGTCAAGGTACCCACTGTAGAAGACGCCCACGCTCTAGCAGAACGCATCACAGTAGCAGTGCAAAATGACACCGGAAATAAGATGCTCTTCGCAGAACTTGAAGTATGGATGCCTTACTGGTTGCTTACAAAGAAGAACAGATATGTCGGCAAGGTGGCTTGGCCTGAGGAAGACCAAGGGAAACTCAAAGTGGCTGGCTTCGGCATGAAAGCATCCAACACAGCCCCACTCTCCAAGAAGATACAGAAGGGGGTCTTCGAGTTGATATGTGACGGTGCTGATGAACACACAGTAGAGGAATTCGTATTACCTATCGCTATGGACGTCAGGAATGGTGAGATACCACTAGCCGATGTGTCAATGAAGACTCGCTTAGGTATGCACCTGAAAGAATACAAAGTACTGAGCGGTGCATCGAAAGCAGCAGTGGCATACAATGAGAACAACCACGAGAAATTCGGGAAGGGTGACTCAGTACCTTGGACTTACATTAAGGAGTCACCCGGTATCATCGCCTTCCGCAATCCAGAGGATTTGGAGGGCTACACCTTAGATTCCGATACAATTCTAAAGAAAATGTTAAAGACCAAATTGGACAGTATCTATTCTACCCTATCTTGGGACCTCGAAAGAGCACTAGGTGCTCCGAGCCCCAAGACCTATGGGTGGTGGTGATAAAATGGAAGAAGAACAGCGATACAGACAAACGAAGATATGGGAATGGATTCCCACTGGAATGAGACAAACCACCTTGGAGGAGTTCGGTGTCAGAAGAACAAATACCAACTGACTCTGTGCTTTGGCGCGTAGCGCACCTCCTTCGTGAGAAGAATGAGAAGTATGGTGACAGTGCACTCAATCCTATGAGAGTATTCTACAAGGGTGGGGAAGATGCTGCGGATATGATTAGGATACGAATAGACGATAAGATATCTCGTCTGGCTCGTGGTAGTGAGGGTATCGAGAGTGACCTTGACATCTACCATGACCTCATAGGCTATCTAGCCTTGCTAATTGTAGCAATTGAAAGCAAGGGTGAGGAATGATGGGTCTGACTCTGGTCTACGATGACCAGTCCTCCTATGCTTGGACGCCTGAGATGGGTGACGAGGACATCGTAATCAGAGTGAGCAAGTCCACACTCACTGCCAGTAAGTGGTGCCCTCAACAACTCTGGTTGTCCAAGACTCATGAAGTACCACAAGTACAGCATGACTACCTAGTGATAGGTGATGATGTCCATCAGAGCATGGAAGCATTCTATCACAACATAGAACTTGACTCTATTACCTCATTGAAGAAGGCAGCAGAAGAAGGCAAGGACCGCTTGGTGATGGACCAACTCAAGACATGGCTCCCGAGCCGTGATGAGGTCATAGACATGAGAAGGGATGCTTCTAAGGATGAGCCCTTCTACGAGAGAGAGTATGACCACAACATTACATGGCTTCTTCGGAATGAGATACTCAGGCTGGCACACACCAAGCCCGAACATTTCTTACCTGTTGCAAACGAGGTGAAACTATCACCCGTTACTAAGTTCCATCTAGACGATGGGATTGTCAAGGTGAGACTAGTTGGTATCATCGACCGAGTCTTCAGTGATGGTGACCGTGGACTAGCCCTGATGGAATTGAAAACAGGGAAGTGGCATCCAAGGAAACTGTCTGCCATGAGAATGGAAATGGCATACTACAAGATGCTCATCGAACTATCAGACCATGAGACTCTGACAGAGGCCGGGCTGATAGACCCAAACCCCGGTGGGCATACCTCTGACGTCACTCATTGGGGATGGCGATACAGTGCAGCAGACAGGCTAGACTACGAGCCTGTGAAGAGGGTGAGTGAGCGTGCTATGGAAAACTCACTGAATAAACTACTGCGTATGTACGTAGACCAAGAATTCCCCCTTACCAAGGATGACTTCAAGTGCTCCTACTGTGACTACATGGACCTGTGTCCTAAATACAAGACGTGATACCATGGATGAGTTAGAGCATTGGAGTCAGGCACACTTCGCAGAGTTAGCATTCTGGAGGACGATAGCAGCAGGTATCAACATCTTCTTGTCCTCACTGATAGCACTGAAAATATTCGAGGTGATATGATGTTGATAGATAAGGATTCCATGAAGCGACACGCTAAATTAGAAGCGTACCGCTTACTCTTACAAGAGGCACTACGAGTAGAGTTCAACAGTTATAATATCTACATCCACTTTGGTAGTGTGCCTGAGGGGAGTGTAGTGGACCCCATACCTATAGACCAGTACCTAGACATCTGTGTACCTGCAGAATACATGAGTGCCGAGACAATACTACTAGTCTATGAGAAATGCAGAGATGCATTGAATGAATTCAAATGGGGGCAATAAGCATGAAGATAATAGAGTTCGACTTCCCTAGAGAGGCTGGTCTATTCCGTAAGGTTGTTCACACACCCATGGAACTCGAGACATACTGGGGCTCACTACGTAACAGCCAGTGTGCGTACACTAGTGTGTATGGATTCCGTGCTGTGAAACCTAGTGGTAAGCGGGGTGAGTACAACACTGCTATTGTCAGGCATTTCGTCCTTGACTTCGATAAGAAAGCAAGGAAGGGTGGGATAGTCTTCGATGTGAGTGGTGACCAAGTCCTGAACCAAGTCCGAAGAGCACACCAGATGCTCATGGACAAGGACGTACACCACGCAGTGTGGTTCAGCGGTAATGGGTTTCACATCTGGGTCAAACTCTCCAAGACGCACCGCCCTTCCACAGGCAGTGAGGTATCTCTCATCAAAGCAGCAGGGAAGAAGGTCATCAATGGATGGAAGGAAGCACTAGACCTGACATGCATGGACCCGACAGTGCCCTTCGACATGGCACGCCTCATCCGTATCCCCAATTCCTACAATGCCAAGCAGCACGTGGGTCGATGGAGCATCCCATTGAAGAGTGAGGAATTGCTAGAGTGGTCTTGGGATGACATTTGTGAGCGAGCAGAGCGGCACCGCCGAGGTCAGTTCATGTATGGTGTCAATGGGGTAGACCTACCGATAGAACAGGTCAAGAACACACGCTTCGCATCTTCAGGCCCTGCTGTGCAGTTCGACACAGTAGAGATGAATGGTATCAAAATCCTCCCTTGTCTAGTGGAAGCAGCCTGTCAAGTCGGCAGCAACCCACCTCACGATGCACGGAAGTCCCTAGTTATCTACCTTGCAGCAAGGCTAAGGAACTTTTTACCCGTAGAGCGAACAACATCAGACTCCAGAGAAGAGCACGCTGCTATGATATCCAATTACATTCACACCCTGCAGTGGGCAGACTACGATGAGGGGGTGACCAAGTACCATGTGAGTACCATTGTCAATGGTGGGTATCACCAGCACTGTGCCTCCTTAGAACAAGGTGGGCTATGCTTAGGTCGCTGTCAGTTATGGGATGGGACGGGTTCACTATGAAAGCACTCATCATCGATAGTAATGAGAGGGGGCCTCTGCCTGAGGCTGTGCTTCGACGAGCAATGAAGAAGAAACCAGCCGTTGGTGTCAGTAGAGAGGCTTTGGTGATTGGTGATTACTTATGTGGACAGTGGCACTTAGAAGCGAAGACTGTCTCGGACTTCTTGGAGTCGTTGCGAAGTGGCCATCTCATGCGACAACTCGATAACCTCGACGCCAATGCTCCGCAGTTTGGTGTGGTCGTATGGGGTGAGGTGGGGGATTACGTTAAACAAGTGCAACTTCGCGGCGGCTCCACCAATTTCAGTGCTGCAACAAAGCAGATAGCAGGTGGCTTGGCTAGGATAGCCGCAGACTTTGGTTGCCTAGTCTACAGAGCACCGAACCTCATGGAAGCGTCTCACTTCATCGTAGGACTACACGAGAAGACCTACAAGGGGGCCAGCAGACACGGAGCGCAAGCAGTGAGGCGTGTGTCAAGCAATGATGTGAGAGTAGACATGCTTCGTACTATCCCCGGCATCGGTGATGAGATGGTCGACAACATCCTCAGTGCGTGTGGTAGCATCGAAGAAGCATCCTGCGGTGACTGTCTACGAGATGTGAAGCGGATGGGAAAGGTCCTACGGGGACGAGTCTTGGAGGCCCTCAGAAGCGAGCACCCAGTGTTGGTTGACCGACGTTCTTGAGATTATTACATTATTCCTTTCTAACAATATAGGTTAATTTATAGGCCGCCGCCATTTCGGGAGGGTATGGCAAGAACTTGGGAAGATTACACAGCCGTGAAGCAATACCCTATACTGAAACACTACGTTGAGAGATTCAGGAAGACTTCATTCTACAATGAAGTCCCTGCACTCTTATCGTTCTTCTACCTGCAAGGACAAGCAGTAGCAGACTACATACGAATACCTGTCTGGGCTAGTTACCTAGACCCTAGGTTCCATGTGTTCTGGATACAGCCTACTCGCTCTGGTAAATCCATAGCATGGGAATTCATAGGTGAAGTCGCACGCCTTGCTGAGATTGATGCAGACATGTTCACGTCAGGTACTGACGCTGGTCTCATCGGCTCATTCAAATCACACAAGGATGAAGATGGGAACTATTACACAGAAGAAGTGCCGGGTCTTCTAAACGGTAACAAACTATTGAACTTCGATGAGGGGAGTATTCTCCTACAACCTAGCCCGAAGCAGTTCTTCCAAGAGGTCATCCTCTATCTACAACAAGCGATGAACCCCATTGGTAGCCACAGCAACACACTAACCAAGCACATGAAGGATGGTAAGATTGAGACTGAGTCTCGAGTGTCCTTCTGGATTACCACCTTCCCCCCTGCAGGTGTGAAGGAGTACGTTCTAACTAAGGGTCTATTCCAGAGAGTGCTACTCTACTACGCACCATGGGATAACAACATGAGGATGCAGGTATCCAAGAGGAGGATGAGTGGGCTATGGTCTGATGAGATGCAGGAAGTCATGTCCACTGAGGACCTTGCAGAGCACTTCAAGGAGATACAGTCTCTTGTCATGGAACATCTAGTAGCCTGCTCTGATATCACAGGGAAGATGTGGCAGGACCTCGACCCCACTGTGAAAGAAGAGAGGGCTGAGCGTGAACGTATCGTTAGAGATGCCTCGCTAGCCATGTTCAGGAAGAGCAGAGACTTCGACCCCGCTGTGGATGCAGCAGTGGAGGAGTTCTACAATCTAGTGAGTGGAATGGATGCCAAACTCAGTGATGTGGTCCTGTCATTCATGCCTAACATTGAGAACTATCTCAATATCCTAGCCACTCATTTCGTTTTGATAGAGAGGAACGAAGCAAGGCATAGTGGGCAGTATGACCCCACCGAAAGATGGATTATCACAGGTGACCATATTGACATGGCGATGGAGATACTCTACGACGTCTATGAAAGGCTCATCATCTGGTTAGAGAGTGACCTAGAACTAGGTGCTACCAAGGCTGCGAAACTAGCCAAGGTGGAGGCTTGGAAGAAAGCACTAGAGGTCTGCAAGACTTACGACCTAGGTGACCACCGTGGTGATGGGTGGTTCTCCAAGAAGGATGTCCTATCAGCCTATGGTAGAGTCATGGACCGAAGCCAGCCAGTAGTGTACAAACACTACGACGATATAAGAGCCTCCTTCAAAGAGACAAAGGTAACAGGCGTGCCGTACATTAGATGGAGTGATGAGAATTGAGTGACATAATGGCACTAGATATCGAGACGGGTAATTACTCGTGGCAAATAGGTGGTTGGGGTAACACCCATCTCTTCGAGCCCACTGTGGTATGCACATGGGATGGCGAGGAAGGTCATGTCTTCTCTAAAGAGCATATCAACTCGAAGGAAATGACATGGCATACACTACACCCTAGAAGCCTAGGCGACCATCTCCAAAAGCATGTAGAGAGTGGCGGTAAAATACTAGGGCACAACCTAATGGGTTTCGACCTACCAGTATTACGTGATGCGTTGGATTGCAATTACGCTGGACGTTTGATGGCATCGGATGATGTGATTGATACCTCTGTCTTACTTCGTTCTAGTACTGGTATGTCACACCATTTGGATGACGTATGCAAACACACTCTAGGTGTAGGTAAGACTCAGAAGAGTGAAGACGCACCGAGAATGTGGGGAGAAGGGCAGCACAAAGAAGTAGCAGAGTATTGTCTGAAAGACTGCCAGTTAGTCTATGACGTATGGACTCATGGTAAAGACGAGGGCTTTGTGAAGAGTCGCAATCAGAACACAGGAGCCATCGATAACATCGAGGTGGTATGGTGAACTTGAGAGAAGATGTACCAGAAGACTTCTTCGAGACCTTCTACCTAGTCATGTGTGAATACTTTGACATTGACCCAGACGCCCTATTCATCCAGTTGATGGAGGAATTACCATGAGTGAACAAGAAAAACAAACAGGAAGAGAAGCCCAAATGAGTAACATCAAAGCAGCCATGAATGTGGCTGAGACCGTTAGGTCTACCCTAGGTCCATCAGGTATGGACAAGTTACTGACGAACGGAAACCACCACATTGTGACCAACGATGGTGTGACTGTACTGAGAGAATTGGATACGGCACACCCCGGAGCACAGATGATGGTGGAAGCGAGCCAGACACAGGAAGCAGTCTGCAAGGACGGAACCACAAGCGTGGTTGTCCTAGCAGGACAGATGCTAGCACTGAGCCAAGGTCTATTGATGAGGGGGATACACCCTCGAGTCATCTTACGCTCCTTCCAAGCAGGGAAGAACCTAGCCTTGGAGCACCTAGAGTCTCAGGACATAGACATAATCGACGCTGCCAAGACTGCACTACGAGGCAAGGCAGCAGAGAGTGACCTAGAATACGCTGCTGACTTGTGTCTGCAGGCCTGCACTAAGGCTGACGGGAACCTAGACCACATCAGGGTAATCACTCAGGCAGGTGGCTCCCTAGGTGACTCCTACGTGCAGGATGGATTGGTAATCAACAAGGAGTTCGCTAATGAGGTAGAGGATAAGACTCTAGAAGGTGACTTGAACATCCTCCTACTCAATGGTGGTCTCGAGGGATATGATTTCAATGAGGTTCAGATGCAAGTCGAGAACATGCAGCAACTCCATGAGTTGAAGCAGCAGGAACTCGGTATGCTCAGTGAATTAGCATCCATGGTGGCTGGTGCAGTAGGCCCACAGGGTGTGGTCTTCGTGAGAGACGGAGTGCATGAGGCAGTGGCGCACTACCTATCACAACACGGCATCCCACTAGTGACTCGTTTGCAGCAAAGCGATATGGAAGGACTGTCCAGACTACTAGGTGTCCCCATCTACCATCGCGTCGTGGATGTTGATGAGCCTATCATGACCACCAACTCCTCCGTCAAGCAAGAGAGGATTGGGGACTTGGACTTCGTCACTGTGTCAGGTGAGGGTGAGGCTACATGCCTCGTCGTCAGAGGAGCGACACGACAGACCATCGAAGAGTACGAGAGGGCATTCGATGATGCCATCGGTGTCACCTGCCTAGCCATGAAGGATGATGGGAAGGGATTCCCCGGTGGTGGTGCGTCATTCTCAGCAGCCTCGATGACTGTCAGAGAGCACGCCTCCACCCAGCCTAACATGACAGCGAGGGAGAGGATGTGCCTCGAGGCCTACGCTGACGCTCTAGAGATAATCCCTGCAGCCATAGCAAACAACGCAGGCATGGACCCACTAGACGTGGTGATGGAACTCAGGTCTGCAGACCAAGGGGTTGGACTATTCATAGACGACCGTGGTGTAGGGGAGATTTGCAACACGTTAGAACAAGGAGTAGTGGAACCAGAGTCACTAGTCAAACAGGTCATCAGCAGTGCTACTGAAGTAGCCACCGCGATACTAAGGATAGATGACATCATGGCAATGAGGGAACAGAATGGAAATATCATGGGTTAGTAACCTGTGCCTCTCTTGCTGGGCAGGGATAGGTCTCTATCTCCTAGTGTTAGTCATTGACAGAGGACTCTATAGTTTATTCAATGCTAAGAAAATAGGTGAGAAACCTGAGAAATTTGAGGAAGAGTAATAAGCCTTCCCCTCTACCCTATGACTGACAAGCGCGGCATCGTGAGGGAGGATACACAGTTTTTCATGTTCTTATCTGTGGCTCTACACTCTTCTTCCCTATTTCCTCCCTCACGGCCCAACAAATAATCGAACCGCTACGCTCAGTGTCAGAAGCCTTGTGGATGAGAGTGTCTTCACTCGTTGAACTGATTCAACCAAGCCCACTCTCTCATCATGCTAAGCAAGACGAACCCACTGAGTAAGAGTGCAGTACCCATTATCATTAAGACTGGCATCGCATCCTCCCATCCTACAGTGGAAGAGTCGGTGATTTCAGTTACGATATTCGCATCATAAAAATCCATTTCGTTTCCTCCTATCTTTCGATTTGTGCTACCCAGTAATCCCAATCCCAGTCTGGGTTGGCGGCTCGGAGTTTCTCTAAATCAACATCCCTATTCTTCTGAGAAACCAACTCATGAACCGCCCGTATTCCATACAGGTGTAGAAACTACACCACTTGTATTTCAGACTTGCGGGGTCTTGACCCAAAAAGATGAGTTATCATTACCGTCTGGAACTACCGAGATGTTCAACAGTATCCCGCCTTGTTAGTTGCTTTCTTCTCGACACCTACCTTGGATGTGTCTTCAGGTTTCTTGGGTGCTTTGCCACCCATTGGTTTCAAAGCGATGACGATAGCAACCTTGCCTTTCTTCTTCTTGCCTGCCATCTCACACCACCCCTACTAGTCTGCGCCTCACTCCGACTTGATAAGACTTCTCGATGTCCGGCTCCTCCGCTTCTTTACGGGCTGCTTCAGTCCTCCCATGCCAATCCAATATGTCCTGCCATAGTTTCTGAGATGTGAGTGACTCCGGTGGCCCGGGTAATTTTTTATGATGATTACGCAGGGCCTTCTGCTCCTTTTCTCTCATACTACCTAGGACTTTAGGGTCAGTGGCCCTAGCCTGCTTCTGTGCATGGTCGAGTTGGATTTCCTTCCTCTTTGCCGTATATGCATTGAACGGTGACATGTCATGCGGTGGCTCTCGCCCTCTCCTTTCTGCTAGAGCGTTCTGTATGTTCATCAACGTTCTATGGTCCGGCTCGTTACTCCCTAACCCCCAGCGAGGAGACAGGCCTAAAATTTCAGGGTATGGGTGAGGGTCTGCTGCACCTTGTAAGGAACCGAAGTTGCTCCCACTGCCGATGAAATGGTCTTTCCATGATGGCCCTTCAGGCTCAGGCTCAGGCTCAGGCTCAGGCTTAGGCTCAGGTTGTAATTCTTGCTTGGTTTGAGGACCTCTGACACCCACCCTTGGACGACCTTCGTTCTGTTTGCCTCCTGCTATTGGCCGGTACCAATCCTTACTTCGCTCCCAAGGAGTGTCTGGATGCCATCCTGCTGGTAGAGGTGAACCATCTGGCCCCTCCTCGTTGTCCTCAGGCAGGAACCACTTCTTGCGGAATGCCTTCATGTCATTGATTCTCTTCTGCCATTGGGACCTACCTGCCGCACGTCCACGCTTCATAGGTGTGTCACGGGACGCCAAATCTTTCATTTCATCAAATTGCTGGTCGAATTTCTGCGCCGGGTCCTCTGGCTTCGAGGGGGAGTGGTCTACCATATCAGACCGCCATGTCTTACCCGGTGATGACTTCGGGCCGACACCAACCAGTTTCCTTTTCATGTTATCAATAACCCTCTGCTGCCCTGAAGAGAGCATACCCTTGGGAGTAAGGACTCCGACGTTACCAAATGCACCACCTATGGGTCTGTACACCGGCTTCCTGCCTCTCCTCTTCTGCCTCTGACCAAGCACCCTGTCCTTCTCGGCTCGTTCTGCCCGCATCTTATTCTTCAAGGCTCTTATTTTCCCTAGGGCTATCTGCCGTTGACGGTCTTCCTCATCCATTGCCATCGCTTCGTCATGGCTCAGTTCACCATGGGGTCTAACCCCAACCTTACGTCTAGGCCTGTCTTGCCTAGGGTCATTGACTGGCATCTCTTCTGTTGGTGCGCCAGTACCGGGCATCCCCCGCTCTCCCGCGGTCTCTCCTATTGGTCCATCGAAGAGAGAGGATTCTGCACCGGCAGACATGTTACCTAGTCGAGCACGAGCATCTAGAGGCTGAAGAGGGTCTTCATCTGCAGGTAGGGGTGCTTTGAAAGCCTTGATGACACCTACTACTGACATTATCCTCGCCTCGCTTGCTGCCATAGCGCCCCACAATCAGGGCACTCCCAGATGAGGATACGTGTACCGCGCTCATTAATGTAGCGCCCCTCTATCCGTCGAGCGAGAACAGAATCGTCACACTGTGGACAATCCTGACTGAGACGCTGAAGTAATTGCCCCATGTCACTCTTCCTCATCAGCCTTCAGGTCGTCTTCAGCATACTCAAAGCCACTGCGGCCACGCAGATTAATGTATGCCTGCTCTAAGATATTGTGTATGGAGTCCAACTCCAACTCGA
>Ga0098041_1000286_pt1 | contig 20863 bp, 15 predicted proteins | sample 8_EtaG_FD_77066 | JGI IMG/M metagenome (GOLD analysis project Ga0098041, IMG submission 77066) | Marine viral communities from the Subarctic Pacific Ocean - 8_ETSP_OMZ_AT15162 metaG | ecosystem: Environmental > Aquatic > Marine > Oceanic | place: Pacific Ocean | collected 2015-01-08
AGAAATATGGTATATAGATTTGTTTTAAAAGATAGTCCAACAGGATGGGCAGCTGTAACAGATAACTTAATTGAAGAGTATAATCAGTATGGATTATATGCTCCAAAAAGTTTAGTTAAAGCAGGTAATGCATTATTTTGGTTAAGTGAGCAAGGGATAGTAAGATATGATTCAAAAGGGTTAAGAATTATTAATACAAATAAAGTCAATGTTAAATTAAACAAGGATGCGATTGGATTTTATAATCCAACTAAAAATCAATACATATTAACTTACGTATAAAAAGGGGAACAAATGGCAAGAAAGAAAGCGGTGAAAACTTCACCTAAAGCAAAAAAAACATCTAAAAAACCTACAGTTCAAGAACAAAAAAGTTCTTGGGCATTTCAACAAAATCCTGAAGTACCACAATGGGCAGATGAAATAGAAGATAAAAACAATAGGTTTGCTTCAATTGTAATAGGAATACCACATTTAACTAAAAGTAAAGTAAGCTTAGATTGGGCTATGAATTATAAAAAATTACATGGCATGTTAGGATGTACTGGTGGTGAAATAATTGTAAGAGATTTACCCATAGCAGATGCAAGAAATGAAATAGTTAGACAGGCATTAGAGATAGGCGCAGATTATATATTTTTTCTAGGTGATGATGTGATATGTCCAGCTGATGCAATGCATAGGTTATGGTGTCATAATAAAGATATGGTATGTGGAGTTTATTGGAGCAGAACATACCCAACTACTCCTTACTTATGGAGAGATAAAGGTAAGAAAGGTCCATACATGGATTGGAAATATGGGGAAGTTTTTCCTGTAGATTACTCAGGTGTAGATTGTGTATTAATAAAAACTGAAGTATTTAAAAAAATGAAAGAGCCTTGGTTCTCTACCGATTGGTCGGTTCATAGTGATATGAGACCTATAACATTTACTACTGAAGATTTTTATTTTTATGAGAAAGCAAAACAGCTTGGTTATGATTTATGGGTAGATTCATCAGTTCAATGCTTACATCAAGATAGAAACAATAATCAATATTATGGATTAATGGATGGTATGATACAAGGCGAAACAATGAAAGAATTAGAAGCAAAAGGCCTTAAAATAGCTGACATTAGAGGTGATGGAGAGGCTTCCTTAACTTTATCAGAAAAAGCTTTAGATGGAGGTATTTTTCATAGATATGATTTAAGAGAAGAACAAAATCCAGACTTTAGAACCGATGGTTATGTCTTATCAGCTAAATCAGGAAGCTATGATATTGTTAATGTAGATTGTGTTCTAGAATATTTTCCAAAAGAAGATCATATAAAATTAATGAGAGAATGGATAAGAATAGGAAATAAGGAAGGAAAATTCATGTTAAGAGTTCCAAATTGGAAGAAAATGGTAGATAGTGATATTATTTGGAAATTTAAATATGGATATAATGATAAAAAGTTACGTAAATTAGGGACAGCGACTAAAATGTTAAAAGATATAAAAACATCATTAGTTGATAATGATTGTTGTATCTTATTAGAAGCTACAATTAATAATAACTTAAAATGGGAATCTTTACAGGAGAATCTAAATGACAAAGAATAATAAACCAATAAGTGAAACGAAGATTAAAAATAATGTTCGTATGGAGCATGCCAGAGATGGTAAGGTTTTAAATGAACGAGAGTTTCACAATGCCCCACTGGGGACTATATTAAGTAGATTAGCATATGCTATAGCAAGTGGTAATGAGACTTTAAAGCTAGATAACGTAGGCAACACAATAGCCGCAGGAAGAGATGGTATAGGAGCCTTTTCAGCAGCAACAAATGCAACTAAAAATACTGCCGCATCAATGCAATTATTAAAGGGCGCTACAGTAGCAGCAGCAACAAATAACAATCAAGTAATTTTTTCAGCAAGTAACGCATTAACAACTGTTAATGTAGGGTCTGTTATCAGTGCTTTTGCTTTAGGACACAGTGCTATTTCAGCTTCAAACGATACAGGACAAGCGTTTAATACACCTTTATTTACACATGATTTAGGTAGTGGCGGATCATTTACTTTTGCTAATAATGATACATTATCTGTAACTTGGACAGTATCAGTAACTACTTAATATGCAAGAAGACTTTGGGATAGGAGATAAGGTTTCCTTTTCATTAGGGAAAGCTCAGCCTAAAAAAAAATCTTTCTTAAATAAAGTAATTAATGTATTTACATACATACCTAAAAAGATTGTTAAAAGAATAAAAAAAGCAATCACAGATGAAGAACACCCTGTAAATTCTCATAATTGAAAAATAAGGCATCGATTGTTATCGGTGCCTTTTTTGTTTAAAGGAAAAAATGCCTACAGCTAATATAACAAATCCAAATAGTTTAAGTCCAAATATTACTAACGATAGCAGCTATACAGTACAATGGACAGTATCAGGAGCGATTGGATTTGGTGCTACTTGGAAATTACAAATTCAAGCACCTGGATCTGTATCTTTTCAAGATATTTCTACAAGCCTTTCTGGCCCTACAACATCATTTGTTTGGACAAAGCAAGCCTCAGCAAGCATAATAGTCGCAAAAGGTTTAGACGAGCTTGCGACAGGAACTTATAATTTGCGGCTTCAGTATACTCATAGAGGAAGAACTTTTAACTTAGATACACAATCCTTTAATATGTTTAGAGGATTTACTGCTACAGTAACCGATGAAATCGAAGCTGATGATTCACCAGGTTTTAACAGAGGTTACGAATATGCTGTACTTGTAATATTTAATAACATAATACAAGCAGAAGATGCAATAGCTTACAAAAAAGGTATTCAGAGGTCAAGATTAGAAACCATTGATGTTAATGATGCCCAAGCTAAAAGCTTAGGGTTACAACGAAGCAGGTCAGAAACCATTGATGTTAATGATGTTCAAGCTAAAAGCTTAGGGTTACAAAGAACAAGATTAGAGACTTTAGATGTAAATGATAATTTAGCATGGAATTTTTTAGAATCCCATGAAAGAACAGCTACATGTATAGATAGCTTAACAATTTTAGATTATGTTGATTACGATAAATTGCATGGGTATGTAGGTTTTGTAAGCGCTAGATTTGTAATAGAAGATTATTTTAAATATGTAATAAATAGATCAAGAAAAACTAAAGCAGTATCTATTAATTATATATTAACAAGAGATCATTTGCAACACAAAATAAAACATACTACACATGAAAAAACTATATTAGATTCACCTATATCAATAAAAGATAGGCCAGTTGCACAATTAAGCGCATCAACAAAAAGATCAATGAGTAATTATATTTTAATAGATGATAGTGTAGAAATTATGTATATACCTTATCAACAAGAAGTAGTTTATCATATAGATTATGATGCTTTTACGAAATTCACACATTTAGATATTAAGGCATCAGAAAGCATAAATTATGGTGAAAGTGAAGAAAATACAAACTTATTGGTGACAAATTCAAATAAAATCCTTAAATTTCCAGGAGATAATGTTACAAATAAAGATGCAATTATTGAAACAAAAACATTATATTTAGAAAAAGGTGTTGCTCAAAATATGAAGATTATGTATGAGGGCGAAGCTAAAGTAAACATAGAAGCTTACCAATTAGAACAGAGCGATTCCGATAAGAAAACTTTTCCTATAACTAGCATAGAGAAAAATAAATGGCTAGGAATAAATCCTAAAATAGGGAGAATAAGAGCTTTGGCTTTCAAATTTTTTAACTTAAAAAAAATAGAGAATTTTATATTGAGATACAAGCAAAGGATTAAAGAGTAATGGGTGATCAAATAGATGGGGGTGGAGGCGGAAGTCAGTTAAGTTATTTAAGGACAGTTGGACCTCAAACAATTATATGCACTCAAGTAGTAAGAATGGCTAAACGAACAGTAACAGCCAACACAGTTACTATTAGCTCTTTTTTAAATACATTTCGAATATCTGACACTGTAGATTATTTATGCCTCAAACAAAGAACTGTTCCTGGTATTGATCAAGAAATAGATATATCAGATAGTATTGCACTTACATACGATGCACCAAACAAAACAACAGCTGGATTAAGTAATGAAATAAATGTTAAAGAAAATGTAGAGCATTATGTAAAATATATGCCCACATTAAATTGGATTGATCAAAATTTAGTGGTAGGTGATTTATGTAGATTTATATACCATGAAACACAATATGTATCAAATGATGCAATGGAATATATATTAATAGGGGATAATATTAAGAAAAAACTTTTATCTACAAACAATGATCAAACAAATAATAATTGGCCAGTACAGGCAACTTTAGAATATATAAAATGTGAAGATTATATTAATGTTGCTTTAGCAGCCAAAGAGCATGCAGGAGTTCAAGACAATTTAAATGTAAAAGAAGAAATAGACTTTATTCATGATCCTTATTTTAAATCAGCGGTTTACCATATTGACTATGATAGTTTTACAAAATTTGTTAAATTAGAGCCTAGGAAAGCACAGTCATTAAACTTTGGAGAAGATTTAGAGAATAAAGTGATATTTATAGATAGAGATAATAAAATGAAAAAATATCCATCTAATGAAGAAGTAACTTCATCAGAATTAGAAACTAAATCATTTTATATAGAGCATGGAGTTCTACAGCAAATACTTATGGATTTTGACAAAGGCGATTCAAATGTTTTTATTAAAAGTATAATAGATAACGCAGACATAGAGATTACAAAGGAAGCAGAAATCAAAAACATGCAAGCTAATAAATGGACAGGAATAAAAGCTAAAGCATCCAGAGGTTACAGTATTAAATTTTTTATGAGAAACTTCAACAAAATTAAACATATGATATTTAGATTTAAAACAAGATTGAGAGGGTAATTATGCCAATACCATTTGCATTAATAGGAGCAGGAGTTAGTGCTGGCGCAAGTCTTTTAGGTGGCTATTTGAACAAACCTAAAAAATCAGATTATGAAACTAAGGCTAATACAAAGGGTATGGATAAATATATAGCATACTTAAAAGGCAGATCATCAGGAGATGAGGCATATCAGCTAGCGATGAGGCCACAACAAAGAGCTATAGGCAAACAGACTGCTAAAGCAAGAAGAGATATACAGGGGTATATGGGCGCACAAGGCATGGAAGGTTCAGGAGCAGCAGCACAAGCAAGACTCTCTCTACAACAACAAACTTCTGACCAACTAACAAACGTACATGAGCAAGCTACAGCGCAACAGATCCAGGACAGAAGACAGTCAGGTGAAAAAATAGCTCAACTTCAGTCAGATAGAGTACAAGCAATAGAAGATGCAAGATTACAATCTGAGAAAGCTTACAATCAAGCAAGATCACAATGGAAAAGTCAAATGACTCAAACTGCAATACAAGGTTTAGCTGGTATAGCTACAGCAGGAATAAGTACAATGCAACAGAGTGCAGCTAGTATGCAAGCAGCTCACCAGGCAGCTTTGTCATCAGGTGCTATTGATCCTGGAACTACAATGGCAGATTTTAAGTCTTCTTATAAAGCGAGTGATTTTGCATCACCAGAAACATATGCCACATCTTTAGGTGCGCAACAAACTAATCAAAGTATATTAGCCCAAGGCACTGAATACTTAGGGGAATCTAAAACACAAGAATTACTAGCATCTGGATATACACATCAGGATGTATTAAAAGAAATAGAGTTTGCAAGAGGGAATCAACAAGCTTATATGAAGGCAGGAATAGAATCAGGAACTATAACTCCAGATAATATGGGCGCTTATTATGATGCTTTTGGAGGTGGATCAGGCACGAATGCAGACCCAACAGGTGAACAAACAGGGACAATTGACCAAACTACTAATGAAGTTGTAGGAAGTGGTGGAATAAACACTCAAACAACAGCAGATGGAACATTTGTATCTAATCTAGGAGCTGGTATTGACTTAAATACTCTTAGAAATATAGATGCAGGAAAAACAAGAGGAATAGGATCACAAGGAACATATAGTGGAGAAATAAAACCTCCACAGACTAATGTTAATTTACAGCCGCCTGTAACTGCTTTATCTAATGCTGCATCAGTTGGTCAAGGAATGACACCTGACAGATTATCGCAAGTAGCAGGAGGAAATCCTTCAGATCCTTTTGCTATTGGAGGCAACGTAAATCAAAAAGTTATGATACCAAAATCAAAAATACTTCCAGAATCAAGATCAGAATATATAAGTCAACAAATGGATGAAAATAAAAGAGAACGATTAAGACAGCAGGGAGTAAATGTTCCATTATCAGTATCTGAACAACAACAAGTTGATTTTGCAAATGAGAAAGCAGCAAAGATAAAAGAAGAAGCAGCAAAGATAAAAGAAGAAGAACAAGCTAAAATTGCAGAAACTACTTTAGCTAATCAAGGTGTAGAACCATTATCAGGTGATGCGGATATAGCGGATGCAGAAGCTGCTGACAAAGCTGCTGCTGCTGAAGCAAAAAGAAGAGACCTAATTTTAGCTAACATGGGAGTTGAAGAATTTACTGATCCTGAGCTAACAGAACCAAAATTAAGCTTCTGGGAAAAAAGAAAAGAAAAAAGAAGAGTAAGAAAGTTAGAAAAAGAGAGAAAAAGAGAGGCTAAGAAGGAAAAGGAACTTAGCAAGAAGGAGCAGAAAGAGTTTGAGGCAGGAGCTACGTCAACAGCAATGAAAGATCAGGAAGAGGCTTTAGATTTTGAAGCAGGTGCAGTATCAGAATATTCTGCTGAGCAGCTTGCAGAGCTAGAGACAAACGTATCTGAGGCAACAGAAGACCAAGTAGATAGCTTAATAAATGATTTACCACCAGGTGAGTATGAGTTCTTAGAAGAAAGCATTGGTGATATAGAAAAAGCTTCACCAGAAAAGAAACGTAAAGGTATAATAAATTGGCTTAAAGAAAAAAAGAAAGCAAGAAAAGCAAAAAGAAAAGAAAAGCAGAGATTAAAAGGTATAGACATAATGAAACAAATCAGAGCTGACCAAAGAGGAAGAGTGCCTGTACCATATGATGGTGAAGAAATAGATATAGAAGAGTTTGAATAATAGAAAGGGTTTAAATGGCAACAAAAGATATAACTCAAATAAGTAAAGATGAATTTTTAGCTTTACCTATTAATGAACAAATGAAGTATATTGACCGAAATCAGTTAACTGGTATGGTAGAAAAAAACAAAACTCAAAATCAATTAGAAACTGAGTATGGTTCAACTGTTGCAAATGAAATTATGGGTCTTGATTTATCTAATAAAGATAAGTTAAAATATGCTAAAAAATACAGAAGCCAAAATCAAAATAAAATGGATAGTATATTTAATCAAACTTATACAAGTTTACAAGAAGGCTCAGGCTTTTATCCAATAGGAGATCAAGAAAGCTACACAGGTCCTACAGCAGATGATTTTTTTGAATTATTTTCACCTATCTTAAATGATTTAAATCCTTACGAAACAAAAACATTTTATAAGTACTATGGAGATTTACAAAAATTTGAAACTGATAAATATAAAGATGAAGTAAATATTGCAAAAGATATAGATGCAGAAAATAAAGAATTTCATGAAGATGTAAAAGAGCATTTTGAGAGAATAGGCAATATATCTGGCGTTAATGATGACTTTCAATCAGTAGTGTGGATGACAGAAAGTTTTTTTCCTGGAGATCCTGGAGATCAAACAGGAACAAATGAGTTAATTACACAACTACAAACTGTGCTAAGTGATGACTTGGGTGTTTATGCTAATCTAGATACAGGAGCTTATTTAAATGAACAAACAGGCGAGTACTTTCTTCCACAACTAAATGATATAAAAAAAATTGAGTCTATTTTAGACCAAATAACAAAGCACCCAGATTTTAAAATTCCATCTGGAGGTGGTAGTGATGCTTGGATGCTTAGCATATTAGGTGATGAGATAGATGATAACACTAAGGCAGCGTTTGCTTCTGGTAGTGATGACAAGGCAAGAGCTGCATGGAAAAAGGTAGTTTTAAATAAGATACTAAGTTCAAGAAAAAAATTATATGGAACCATTCCTTTAGCGTTAGTTAAAAACGATGAGTTTAATCAATTGTTAAAAGAAGATTGGAACAAACAATTTAAGACTGAAGGTAATGATCCATTTTCAATATATAAGGTAAGCGAATAATGTCAGAAGTAAATCCTTTTAAGTATACAGTCCTTCCTAATGGAACTGTACCTTTATTTATCAACGATGGGGAGCAATACAATGTTCCTGAAGACAAATTAACCTCTTTTATCAATTATTATGGTGACTCCAGTATAACAGCTGGGGTACAATATTTTGTGCCTGAAACAGACGATTTAGGGGCAAGAACCTATGGAGAGTATATTATACCTTCAACAGACAGAGAAGCTTTTACAGCTGATAAACCTGACGCTATGGAAGGTTTTGTATATGGAGATAACAATGAGATATTTTCAGCCATTAAACACAACAAGCCATACAGAATAGATGATTCACAAAAAACAGCGGTATCATTGTACTTAGCATCATATGATGAAACAGGTAAATATCCAGATTCAGAATATATAACTAATCTAGCGAAAGATGTAGATGAGAAGTATGACGCATACTTAGCTGAAATAGAATCACAAGGAGACAAGGTAACAGTTGATCCAACAGCAATCTTAGATAAGTTTCAATTTTATCATCAAAATAATCCAGAAATTGTAGATGGTAAAACATTCACTGGTGAACAAGTATTAAGCGAAACTGATATGCAAACAGTTATAGATTGGGTAAATGGTCAAGAAATAAGCCCATCAGAAAAGAAAAGATTAGAGAACAATTCAAAAACACACTTTGATAAAATATTTAACCAAGAAATTACAGCAACTGAAGCATCAAACAATATGGCATTTATAGTTACTGGTAAGGGCTATGATGAATTAAATGATGATGAGAAAAAAACTGTTGATTTTCTATTAAAATCTGAAGACCTAGATCAAGAATATAATTTTTTAGATGATACTGAAAAGTTTCAATACATGTATCAATGGAAGCTTAAGCAATTAATGCAACAATACAATCAAAAATTAAATCCAAATGCTAAACCAAAAGCTGAAGCACAAGAAGGTTCAACAAATTATGGGCGACAAGGGCAACTAATGGAAATACCAGATAAACCAGCAGAGTATTATACTGACCTGGAAATTATGGATATGGCATTCAAAGACGTAATGGTCTATGCTTTTGAAAATGGTTGGGATGGTGCTATAGATTTAGGCGATAAGGGTGCTTTAGACTGGTTTGCTGAATCTACAGTATCAGGTGCGTGGGAAAAAGTGCCATGGGTTGGAGGTTGGTCAGTAGCAGCAAATGCATTAGTAACAATAAATGCTGTAAATGCATTACAAGAACATAACATTGCAGTAACAAATTTTGAAAATGGTACAGGTGAGGATCCTTATGATAATGATGGAATACCTAAACATATAAGTAAAGATCAAATTCAATTACTTGATCAAATGATGTTGGACCAAGCAAGAGGCTCAACTTGGATGTATGATTTTCTAGATATAGTTTCTGAAATACCTGCGTTTGGGGCTGAAATGTATACAGCTTTTGCAAGTTTTGGAACGTCTGCGACTGTATCTGGAGCTTCTGCAACTGCTAAAGCAGGTGGGAAATTAGCATTAAAACAGTCAATTAAAGAATTTTTTTCAAATGTAGGATTAAGAGAAGGATTAGAGCAGTTAGCTAAAAGAACTAACCTTGCTAATACACCTGATTTTATTTTTAGAAATGGTAAGTGGTTAGTATCCGCAACAGGGAAAGCCGCAAAAGCACCTATGAATATTTCCTTTTGGAGTAGGTTTGCAGGAATGGCATATGAAGATTATAGTCATGCAAATATAGCAAGCTTGAATATGAGATTTGAAGATGGAACTTACTATGAGCCAAAAGTTTTAGAATCAGTAGCTGATTCATATAGAGACCTTGCTTTTGAAATATTTAGTGAAATGTCTGGCCAGAAAATCATGGCTGGTGCTAGCTATCTAGGTCGTCCTGCTAAAAAATATATAAGTGAGATGTCTGACAAGGCTGTTAATACCACCCTTGTTAAATCTATTGCTGCAAAAATATCTGAAAAAAATCCTGAAATTAGTGAAAGAGTATTAACAGGCATTACACGTAGAATAAAAGGTACAATAGATTGGTTTCATAAGAAATATGCTAAGGCATACGCTGACGATGGGATAGCAAGAAAAGGATTCTTAGGTGGCCCAATTGAAGAAATGTCAGAAGAGCAATTAATAAAAGTTATGAATCTTGTTGTAGATAAAGATATTGAGTCAGTTTATACAGAATGGAAAAGTGAAAAAGAATTATCAGGAGATGACGCATCAGTTGAAAGGTTTTTAGCAGATATACAATCTAGTTGGTTGCCAGCTTCCCTTAAAAGTGACAATCCGAATTATGGAGCGCAAAGTTACCTAGGTGGTATAGTAAGTTCTTTGGAAAATGAAGAATTTATAATGCCAACATGGAGAGAGTTAACAACTCAATTTGCAGCGTTTTCAGTTCCAGGAATGGTTTCTGAAGGTATAGCATCTACTATGAATAAAAACGAACTGGATGCTTTAATCAAAGGTTTTGAAGATGCTGACATAAAATCTGAATATGTAGAAGCTTTAAAATTAAAATATGAGGCACAAGAAGCAAGCCCTGCTGAGATAGCGTTCTTGATCAAAAAAGGAGAAGCTGAATTTGATGTAGAAAAAGTGCCAGAAAATGTATTAACTAATACTATTAAAGCTATAGGATATTTATCAGAAGAAGAAAGAATGCAGTTAGGTGTAGATAATATACCATTAACAAACAAATTAGTTATGAGAGCTATAAATACCACTATGCAAGATATAGAGGGTGCTGAGGAAGCAATTCTTAAAGAAAGACCTCTTACAGTGCCTGGTACAGATATTCTTGATCAGCTAGAAAAGGGACAAGTTAGTTTAAAAACTAATTCAGGAATAGAGATTGTAGCAATAGAAGATGCTGTAGACACTGAAGGCAATCCAGTAATAGCACATTATAATGTAGATAATAACACAATAGAGATTAATGTCTCTGAAGCAAAAAATCTTGCTGAAGGCATAGGTACAGTAGAAAATCCTGGAATAGAAAGAGTAATAGCACATGAAGAAGCTCACTCTATGTATGAAAGATTAAATGAGAATGAGAAAGAAATAGTAACCAAAATGTACGATGCTTTACCTGAAGAAGAGAAAGCAATGTATGAAGAAAAGTTTCCTACTGAGGATTCTATGAGAGCTTCAGAGTGGTACGCAGAGCAATGGCAACAAAAACTGTTTGATAAGAAAGATACATCAGAGCTAGATACATTTTTTGATTATGGTACTCAATCAATTGGGGAGCAGGCTTTAGGTTCTGTTCAAGGAACTTTTGGTGAAGGTATGAATGAAGTGATAGAATACTTTAAAGAATTAGATCCAGATAATGTTCAGGTTTATAATAGGATAGAAGAAGTAAGAACATTAATGGATGAGGTGAATTCTGAGCTTAAAAAAGGTAACCAACAAGGTGCCATGGATATATTATCTCAGTTAGATGCAGCTGGTGATAGACTTTTAGATGAAACAACAGGAAAGCTTGCCGCTCCTGAAGATATAAAAGTAATGGGAAGTAATGAAGCGGTAATTGAAGGTGATGTAATAAAAGATATAATTAATTTATATTCAGGATCTAATCCAGGAACTATTATAGAAGAAAGAGCAGAAACCTGGTACAAAAGACAAGAAGCTAAGGGAGTAGGTTTTAATGATTTTATAGCACGAGAAAGAGCTTCATATGAAGGTAAAACAGGAGAGCAAAGCGGTGAATCAGATCTTGAATGGTTTTCAACATTAGCAAAAGATTATGCTTTTAGTGGCAAAACTGAATCCCCTGTAAGTCAAAAGCTTCTTAATATTTTAAAGAAATTTAAGTCATACCTTGAAAGTTTATTTAAGTCTGGTGAAAAATTTGCTAAAAAAATAGAAAGAGGTGACGTAAGCCCAGCATTAAAAGATGCTTTAGAAAAATCAATATCTGAAGAGATAACAGCAGGGCCATCAACAACTGATAAGACATTTCAATTAAAGGGTTGGCCAGCAGGCATTAATACAACTGCAAAGAAAAGAACTATTTTAAGTAGGTTATCAAGATTAGCAGATGAAGGTGTTATAGGTAGGTTCTGGTATGAAGACAGTGCTAATAAAATTATGGAGTTAGTTAACAATGATGTGGTAGAAGCAGAAAAGATAGTTGGACTTATTGCCTTATACAGCCCACAGAACGCTGTTAATCCTAATTTTAAAATGGCTATAAGTGCATATGTGGCGTATCAAAATGGTGACCTGGAAGCTTTAAGTAAAATAGGAAGGTTTCCTAACAACCAATATCCAAAAGCATTATCTATCTTAGAGACTGGTAATGTGCCAGCTGGACAAAAAGTTAATAGCTTCTATCAAAACTTAATGTGGGCAATTAACCCATCATTAAATAAACCAGTTACTGTAGACTTATGGATCATGAGAGCTTTTGGTTACACTAAAGATGTACCAACAGAGCTACAGTATAAAACTGCTGAACAGGAAATAACTAAAATATCAAATAAGCTAGGATGGGAACCATGGCAAACACAGGCAGCTATATGGACATCAATGAAAGCTAGATATGAGGCTGTTAAGGGTGAAATGTATTCAGAGGCAAAGAAAAAAGGCATAGATACAGATAGTGAAGCATTTAAGAAAAAGCTTTTAAATAAAGCGTTTAACACAAAAGAATTTAATATTACTAAGTATGACTTTGCAGATTCAGCAGTAGAAAATACTGGTAATATAGTAATGGAAGCAATTCCAGGTTTAGAGTCTGGTAACTTACAAAAGATTATAGATGCACCATATGAAGTAAAGCAAAATTATCATTATGCTATGGTTAAATCTTTATATGATCTAAATGGAGTTGATGCAATAGCTGATATTCTTGGCTTAGGTCAAATGGATATGTATAATGCAGTAGGTGCTTATAAGAATCAAACCAATCCATTATCAGTTAAGCCAGTTATAAACCCATACTTTCTTTCTAAAGAGTTAGTAATAAATGGTAAAAAAGTTAAATTTAAAAATTTAGTTCCTGATGCTATACAAAAACCTTTAGATGCATATATGGCTATGGTTGGTTTATTATTTCAACAAGATGCTATGGCAAACAGCACCTTTATGAAGGCCCCATCAAAAAAAGCATCTAACAGCATGAACTTTATAGGGAATAGACATCTTAGCCCAGAGGAAATGAGTCAGATAACAGATGCATTATATGAAGAGTTTGGTGTCACAGATTATGTACCAATTCCATTACCCAACAACACACCAGGATTTGCTGTAGTTAATTGGGTTGATGGTAGAGTAGTAACCGAAGATAAAAAGATTAATGAAAACTATAGACAGCCATGGGGAGGTATAGAAAATACAGAATTTCACAAGAAAGTTGAAAAAGTAGTTGAAAAGGTAGACATAAAAGACTTAAATTTACGTATAGAATACTTTGCACAAGCAGGTAACTTAATAGAAGGAGGCAAGAATGGTAAAAATTACATCAAAAAAATTAGGGAAAGCGGACAGTCCGATGCTCTCTGGAAGTTCTATAATAACACCTATCAGAAGATCAACCAAATCAACGAAGGGTTCTCCAAAAAAGGTTACGGAAAAACCAAAAAGCTAAAAAAGCATACAGGAAAAACATTTCAATTAGAAAGACTTGAAAAACAAAAAGCTCCTGTCTATCCAGTATTATCCTTACAACAAAAATTATTTTATAAGAACTCTGCGGTTACAAAAAGTACAGGCAATCCAATAATGGTGTTCCATGGAACATGGTTAGCTGAGACAAAAGAATTTCCTCAAGGACCTGGACAACCTTCAATAACAGGCATGTATGCTGTATCTCCCTGGGAAGTGTTTGAAAAAACTTCTGATATAGGTTTTCATTTTGGAACCAGAGGTCAAGCATTGTCTAGAATTAAAGACACTAATCTTAAAACATATGATGTTCAAAGACGAATAAATGTAGGTGTTCCACATATATATAATGTTTTCTTAAATATTACAAATCCATTAAGAATGTCAGATATGCAAGATTTTAGTGATCCATATGCTTTGCATAGATTCTTTACAACATACCTTGGAAATAATGAATCATTAAATAGATATTTTCTTGAATGGGAAAGTGCTATAGAAAATGATGCATTCCAGAACGTAGAAGAGGAAGCTAAAAGAAAATATGTTCAGGCTTGGAAGAATACTGTTATGAAATTAGGTTATGATGGAGTAGTGTATAAAAACAGATATGAGCGTCCATCAGCAGAGGAATCTTTAGATGCTAATCAACTTATTGAATATAGAGAAGCACGTAAATATGTAATGGATGTTATATCAGATGTGTTTGATGTGAATATATCGTATGATGAATTTAATCAACAGTTAGGAGCAGAAGCATTAGATACTCCATTTAAATCATATACAAATACTTTTAGAATGATAGAAGAAAAGTTAGGTCCAGAAGTCGCTTCTCAGGTAAGAGATTATCAAAAACGTGTTTCTCAGCTGGACAAACAATCAGTTAAAGATCAAAACTTAGATTCCTATATAGCTTTCAATGCAAACCAAATTAAAGATATTAACAATCAATACCCAACTGGCAGTGACAATATATCTTACCAGTTAGATAAAATGGATGCAGCAGACTATAAAAGAAAGAAAGCATTAGAAGCTGCTAAAAATAAAGTAAGGTCACAAGATGCTAAAGATAAGAAAAGAGACGTAGCTGATTTTATAAGAAAAAGAAGAGCTTACTTAGATACACAAAGATATGATCTTATTTTATGGGCAAGGGAATTAAAAGAATTAACAACAGAAAAAGAACGAGAATTAATACCATTTTTAATTGAAGGTACAAATGTACCAGCAGAATTAAATAGACCAGATCTAGAATCTATGATGGCAGATAAAGAAATTATAGACAGATTAATGCCAGTAGTAAAAAAGGTAAAAGCTAAGTATAAACAAATATGGGAACTGCTATCTGAAAACAATGAAAGCTTAACAGATAAAGAAATAGAAAATTATGTAACACACGTATGGGATATACCTAAAAATGTTAATCCTGATGCGGTAGCCCAATGGTTTAGTATTCATAATAAATTTTTACAACAAAGATACATATCTACATTGTCTGAAGGAATTACAGAATTTGGCCTAAAACCAAAGATGTTAGATATAGCAGACATAGTAGCAGTTTATGGAAACATTGCTTATAATACTGTAGCAAACAAGAAATTCGTAGAAGATATTAGAACTATTAAAAAATATGGTTTTAAGCTTATATCTTCTGATGAAGTTCCAGGGTGGAAAATAATTACACATCCAGTTATGAAAAAAGCATTTGGTGGTTATTACTATATACATCCAGATATAGTTAGATCATTAGAGGTTGTTTTGGGATCAAGATTTCATGATCCTGCAATATCCGCTTATGAAACTTTAAATGGAGCATTAAAAAAATTACAACTTTCTATATCATTGTTCCACCACTTAGCATTAAGTGAAACAGGTGTAGCAACCATAGGGACATTAAAAACATTAAAGATTATAAATCCATGGTCATTTGTTTATAGAGGATTTTTAAAAGGTGATAGCTTTGCATGGGAAAAAACAGATGTAGTTAGAGATGGTTTGGCTCATGGATTACAGCTTGGCGCTAGTGAAGATATTAATGTAGAAAAAATACAGGGTATATTAGATAACTTTGTAAGAAGAACAGAAGATATACCAGGAGTAGGAAATATAGCATCTATGGTCCCTAAATTATTAGCATCATTTAATGAGAAATGGGATAGAGCTTTATGGGACTGGTTACATGATGGATTTAAAATATTAGGTTATGAGCAACTTGTAAGTAATCTAGATCCAAATGTTTCAGAAGATCTGTTAAATAAACAAAAAGACGAAATAGCAGCTTTTATAAATGATTCTTTTGGAGGTCAAAATTGGGATCTTCTTATGGTAACACCAAAAAGCAGACAAATGATGGGCTGGGCATTACTTTCACCTGATTGGTTAACATCTACTATGAGGCAGTTTGGATCTATGTTTGGTATAGGTGCAGCTCATAAAGAAACTAAAAAAATGAGAATGAAAACAGGTGGAATGTTTTGGATCAAAGCAGCTTTATATTTTGGTGTAGGTATGAATGCACTTAATTGCTTACAAAGAAAATGGGACTATGAAGAAAATCCACAAGCATATCCTGAAGGAAAACCTGGATGGCCTGATTGTACTATGGCAGGTAACACTATAGGAAACCAAACCTACTTATTTGCAGGTAGAAATCAAGATGGTACTGAAAAATATATTAGATGGGGTAAACAGTTTAGAGAGTTCCCTGAATTACTTTTTGATGATAAGGGGTTTAGTCCAGTAACAGCTATTAAGAAAAAAATAGGATCCAAATTTGCTCCAATTCCACAAGAGTTTTCAGTTCTTGCAACTAACAGAAGTTTAAGTGGATATACAGCTAGAGATCTAGAAGGTTTAAAAGGATGGGACTGGACATTAGCTTATCTTAAACGCTTACCAACTATAGTTGTTCCATTTTCTGCTCAGAAAAAAATTAAAAATGCTTTAGGTGTAGAAGAACAGGAATGGTACTGGACAGATATATTTATGCCATCTGGAAAAGGGATGTCAGGCTATAAAGCAACTGAGTTATACAAAATGGGTATTTTAGAGGCTATAGAAACTGGTGATCCTGAAATGATTAAAGAAACATACTATGCATGTATTAAAAATCAAATGGATCCAATGAAACCATTTAAAGCTGCGATGTCAAGTATATCAGCAGAAAAATCTAAAGCTGTTAATAAACTTAATAAAAGTATAGAAGATTGGACAGCAACATTAAAAGAAGCTATTAAAAATGGTGATAAATCTGGAATAGAAAGAGCTAAGAAGAAAATTAAAGGATTAGCTGAAGAAAAATATAACCTAGATAATTATGAAGCTACATGGGAAAAAATGAAAGTAGAGTTCTTAAAGTTTCAGATTAAATATCCAGAGTTTTATAAAGATAAGAAATTGCTTCCCTTGGAGTAAAAAAAAAGCTCTATAGCTATAGTTCCCCTATGCTATGGAGCTTTTTTTATCTACCTACTTAATTTACTTAAAAAGGTATTTCCTCATCATCCTTATTAGCATAATGAACTGTTTTCTTAGGTTTGTCACCCATAGCCATCACATCATCACTTTCATGCTCAGTCATGGTAGGTTTCTCATAAGGTTGAGCTTTTATATTCATGTATTTTTTGCCAGCATGCTCACCATCTTTTACTTCATTAATCCAAGCAGCTAAATTGATTAATTCACCATTCCAATTTAACTTGCCTGTATAGTCTGGGGCTGTGTCTTTAGTTTTTTCATTCTTCCAAAGACTACCTTTGCCCTCTTCTAGCTTATAGGCCATACTTTACTCCTTTATTATTTCACGTTTTTTTCTTCTAAATGATGTTTCTTTAAATTTCATTATAGTAAACATCTCTTCTATTCTATCGACCACTCTTGATCCATACTTTTCCATCAATTGTTTTTGATTTAAATTTGTTGTAGCTATAGTCCAGCATTTTTTATCTTGAGATTGACATGTTTTAAGGTAATCATATCTTTCTTCTAGCATACCACCAATATATTCATTTGCTGATGGTGTTGAAGGTCTCTCATCACCTATATCATCTATAATACAAAATTTAGATCTAAATTGTGCTTCCTTAGATTTAAGTGCTGAATGCACATCTGAAAATGATGAATTTAATAAACTTAAATAATCTCTATAGAATGTCCTGACCTTAATAAAATATGGTGCATCTACAGATTGACCTCTAAACCTAGACGCAAAATCATGAGCAAGTAATGAAGCTAGAAGTGTCTTTCCAGAACCAGCATTACCTATAAATAAATAATGATAACTTCCATTACTATTCCTGTCATCATCAATTCTTTTTAATATATTTGGATTATTCCTCTTGTAATCCTTCGGTAGATACTCTGTCGCTTTGTTTTCCATATTTTATTTCTCCTATTAATATATCAGTTCTTGGATAATCTCCATATACCTTCACAGCTTTTATTTGTGATACTTGACTATCATCCTTAAAAAATATTTCTCTCCCTAACGCATCCATAACAAACTTTAATAAATTATCTGTGTCAGGCCTGTATGTGTGATAGTAAGGTGCGTCATGCTTTAATGAATTAAAATGTTTCCCTGATTTAAAATGCTTTTTAGGTCTAGGCATAGTAAATCTTACCTTTAAGGCAATTGGCCCCAAAATGGGATGTTCTGGGGCCTGTTCACGTATCAACGAAAGGAAGGTCGTTTTGTCCTGTTTAGATGGATCATACGTTCTACCATTGCCAAACCTGTGTCTCTTTTGAGACTTTGGAACTCCTGGAACTACTATTCTTATTATATTTTTTAAATTTTCCACTGTGTATTCTGAAGTTTTTTTTTGTATTCTTCTGTACTTGAATGTCTCACATTGTACTTATCACCCCTTAAGCCTTCATTCTTTTCTTGTAACTTCCTTCTGAATCTACCTATTGTGTCAAAGTTTGGAAGCTTACCTTCGTACATCATGGCTAGTAGCTTAACAGCTCCCTCTCTCTGTTCATCTGGAAACTGATGGCTATGATGCTCAACTCTATTAAACAATATCATTGCATATAACTTATTGTCATCATCCCTTGCTGGCTCATGCTCTTCCAATACTTTAATAATTTGTTCTCTAATACCGCTCATCTTAATCCTCCAAAGTTGATCTATATTCTTTAAGTTCTTTTAAACAATCTTCATCGCTTAATTTTCTATCTACTACAATCTGAGGGTCTCCACCAAGAGCAGTTATCTGGTCACAAATAACATAAAAATCATGGTTCTCTTTTGGATCTTGAACACTAAGCTTATTTCTTTGTTCTCTTTGTTCAATTGGGAAGTCTTCAAAATGAACTGCCTGTTGCATCAGTTTTGCTTCACTGCTGTTACCTTTAGGACATTTTTTATCAAGTAATTGTCTTATCACAGTCTTAACAGCCATAGCATCAAAATCAGTTTGCCATGGTGATGACTTATATGAAAATGATTTACTGAACTGCTTTCCATGAGCTTTAATCTCATCTGTAGACATTAAAACCATGGCATGACCACCACCAAGTATCTCTGCATATGCATAGTAAGCGATGGTCTCGCCACGTTCTCCTACCAACAATGGTTTATGTTCGAACTTGCTGTTAAATCCCTTTGTATATTCATATGTATCATTCTCACATATTTTATCATATTCAATACATTTTATTAACCCAGAATTCCAAGCTAATTTTAAAAGGCCTCGATATTCTATAAGGAATTCAACATTACTCCCATAAGGTACTAAAGCGGCCTCGGAGAGAGGACTGTTAGGTTCGAGACCATAACGTGCGCATTCACCTATAGCCTTGAGAACCGATTTAGCTGAGCATTGTTGTAGTTTAGGATTCATCTGTATCGCCATTAAGGAGGCTGAAATGAAACGATTTACATCATACTTGGATGGTATCATCCCAGCATAAAGTTCTTTCCTATCTTCTATCATTTTTACAACTGATTTATTTGTAGTTGTTAATGCTTTAGATTTATTTTTAGATTTATTAATTGCTTCTTTAATATTACTCATCTATCTCCTCCTTTAAATAATGTATATATATTGGTGTTTCATCACCTATATAAGAACCTAATGTATTATAATGAAAATGATCATAAGCATCTTGTGGTTCTAGACCTTCATCTATTAAGCATTGTATACATTCCTCATAATCATACACAACCTTACAACCACTCCCCATATCCAAACCAATAATAGCATCATCATATCCATCAGCAAACCATAACTGCTCATCACACATTTCCTGTAATTTTTCTCTCCTGTTTTTCTTTACTTTCTTATCGGCCATCTTTAACTATGAACCTCCTTGTTTTTCCAGACTTTCTCCATACTACTAGTCTATCATCACCCCACGTCAAAACCTCGTTGTCTCCCATATATTTCATAACATTTGTAGTAAGCTCAGATTTCTCTCTATCAAGATCTTTTTTCTCATCTTTAATTGTAAGTAATCTAAACACATCTTTGATTATGACATCGTCTGCCTCAATAAATGTATCCTCTTTATGTTCTGGAAATCTTAATCTACAATCTCTTTCGCAGGTAGGTTCTGGAGGTCTTTCTGCCTTAACATGACTATTCCAGAAAATAACTAGTTTCTTTCTCATGATACCAATAAAGTCATCATCCCTATCAAATCTTTCAAGTATTAATCTTCTATTATATCCAAGCACTAAAACTGCTATATAAGCATAAGGTGCCTGTGTTATCATCATCTGATGTTGAAGTTGTGCGTAGTATGTATCTGGAATACCATCCCAATGACCAGCAGTTTTATATTCAACTGGAACCTTTTCAGCTGGACACCAGCCATCTAGGTTAGCACTCATGTAATGATATATTTGGTCGTATCTAATTTTGTTATCGTTATTTACAATCATGTTATGCTCCATCTTTAACCTTTGTTTAATAATCGGTTCAAGAGCATTACCTAACCATAAATGAAAGGCATCACTTTCTTCTGGATTCTTATTAATTTTATCGTAGTAAATATCAAGTGGTGTTTTCCATGGGCTAACTCCTAATATAGCCCCACAATCAGAAGCCCCAATATATCAACGAATACAA
>Ga0098041_1000288_pt1 | contig 20826 bp, 8 predicted proteins | sample 8_EtaG_FD_77066 | JGI IMG/M metagenome (GOLD analysis project Ga0098041, IMG submission 77066) | Marine viral communities from the Subarctic Pacific Ocean - 8_ETSP_OMZ_AT15162 metaG | ecosystem: Environmental > Aquatic > Marine > Oceanic | place: Pacific Ocean | collected 2015-01-08
TATTATTAGGTATGTGTTTTAACGCTTCTAGATATCTTACTTGAGTATGAACCATTTTATTAAAACCTGCTGCTTGATTACCATATTCACTTAAAACAAGCAATGGATCTTTTTCATACCATTCTGCTACATTAGCATTCCTACCCTTTAGATGATCAGGTAAATCTCTAACATCAACTTGCTCTATTAATGTATTAATAGTTTCTTCAAATAATCTATTTCTATCTTTTGATTTTGATGACATAGCTTTAGATAAACTTTCTTTTAATGTTAATATAGTTGGTAATTGGACTTGTGGAAAATAGCCTTCCTTTTTAATGGCATCCTCCATTAATTCCCTTACATTATCTATTTTTTTAATGTAACTATCAACCGTTTTATTTATACTTCTAGCTTTTGCTACATCTCCTTGATTTGTGAATTTCCAAGCAATGAGTTCTCTAAACCTAGATAGTGCTTTAGTATATACATAACCCATTTCCTTTAATAATTTCCTACCAGATTCAGCAGCTCTATAAGTATGAACATTAAAGTTATACTCACTTCCATCTTCATCGTAATACTTCTTATTTCTTAAATCATTAAAGTCTTTTTTAGTCATTTCTAGTAAAGTTATTAAATCCCTTATTTGTTTACCATTATCAGACTTATAAAATTTATCCATTGCTCCTTCAAAATTAGCTCGATTAAGATCATTGGGATCTCCAAATGCTAACTCCTGTCTTAATCTTTTTATCTCTGAGATAGCATCCTTTCCAAAGTTGAATTTCTTTTCAAGAGCTCCCCTTACAGGACTAATTTGAGCTTCTTTTATATAGCCATTAAACATATGATCTGCAATTTCTTTATTTCTAGTCCATAAAGTATTAGTATTAACACGTTCAGTATTTAATATACTATTTAACTGGTTATAGAATCTACGAGCTGTAGGATCTAACTTTGAAGTCCCTTCTGGAACAATCCAAGCAAAGTTATTTAATTTTCCATTTAAGGCATTTGCTAAAGAATTAATTTCTACTTTTATACGACTAACTTGATCTTTTTTTAATACAAATTGGCTGTCAAATGGTAGTTCTAATCTTTGTTCTATAAACCACTTCATATTTTTAGCAGAAGAGACTTCCCTGTATCCTGAATATGGATCTGTAAATCTATCATTTATCCTTTTATGAGATTTCCAATGTACCCATATATCATTCATAGTATCTGCCCATTCCTTTACTTCTTTTGGACTATAATTACATATTGCTCCTGCCATTTAACAAATCCTCCCATTTTCTGCATTTTCTAATATTGTGATAATATCTCGACTTTGTTTCTTAACTGCTATTTTCTTTCCATTATTATTTATATATTCAACAGGTCCTTTATATCTTTTAGACCTCCCCTGCAATAAGAATGTTAATATTGGAGATGTAAACTCTATATCTAAAGTTTTCGCTAAACTTTGTCCTATATCAGCCATCTTACCTAATGCACCATAATCAAATTTATCATAGTTTGCCCTATCATAACTAGATATATCTGGTCCATTTGCCCTACCTGAAACATAGTCTTCAACATCTTTAGTTAATTTTTCAACAACATAAAACATTTCCTTCTTTTCAAGAAAACTAAAAACGCTTTCTCGTAAATGATTATTTGTTTTATATACAGGCATATCGTTACCTGCATAACTTCTCCATTTGCCTTGCACTATTTTTGGCTGCAGTAAGTGTCTAGATAATATTTCAATAGGTTCTAATCCTGATTCACTATCTACCTTATTACTCCATTTCTTTATAAATTCATTTAATTTATACTCTTCGGAAGTACGAGATAAAGCATATATGTCACCTGATAATACTCTTTGGTGTATTGCTGATTTTATTGTATTAATGTAATCAAAAGAAATTTCATTTCTTAATTTATTGACATCTGATTTAAAATCACTTATAGAGCCATTTTTTATAAACATTTCAGGAGTATAAACATCACCATAAGTAGCCTTAAATAAAGCATCAGAGTATTCCATATCCTTAGTAGCCATATTAACTTTTTGCAATGGCTTTCTGTCTACTATATAAGTGAAATTCTTATCAAGTATTAAGGGTTTATTTTTCTTACCAATATGTCCATTTTTATCAAAATAACCTACAAACTCTAATTGAGAATGATCTATATTTTTACCTTCTATGCCATAATCATACAATCTTATATCCTTATCGCCTTCCTTTAATTTTACACCTTCTCCTCTTATTCTATAAACAGCTACCTGCTTATCACCAAAACCCTTTTGAAGATTTTTACTATATTTAAAAGATCCCTCTTTACTTGGCGTGATAACTTGAACATTCGTTTTATTTATTAACATATCCTTAGATGATTGAATATCTAATATTTCAATAACCTTACTCAAGTCAGTCAGCCTATTTTTTAATTTATCCAATTTATTAGCATTTGGATAACTATCATTACTTAAGAATTTTATAGAGGCTAAAACTTTTTTATATTCCCTATTAGCTAAATTTCTTAAAATTCCATTATTTAAAGCTTCCTGTACGTGAGACTTATTGGTTATATCTTTATTTGTTCCAAAATCCTTTATATTAAAGTCTCCTTGAAATGCAGAATATGTTGTCACTGCATCGTCTCCAAACATTCTATTATAATGAACAAATGATTCTATGTTTTTAATAAAAACACCTGCTTCTGATAATTCATTTACACTAAGTTTATTATTTCCTATATTTTCAAAATTCTTTTCAAAGAAGTTCTTGTTGGAAATTAATTCCTTAACCATTGTCCCATTAATAGATGATTCAAATCCCTTTATAGGATCTGTTAAACCCTTGAATGCAAATACCTCCTCTAATTTACGATAATGTTTTCCTTTTATTATTTCATTATAAAACTCACCTCTTTTATCTATACTTTTATAATCCGTTGTATCACCATAAAATAGTTTCATATATTGAGCAATTAACAGATCTGCATTACCATCATTTCTACTTTTTAATAGCCCAATCCTTTCTACTATCTTATCTGACAAGTATTTTGTAGGGTTGGTAAAAAGAGATTTAATCGCATAAAAGCTAGTTTTTATCTCATCTGGGTCTGGTCTTCTTGATCCTGCAGCATCCCAAACTTCATTACTTATACTATTAACTCCCTTTAATGTCCTTAGTAATTCGTGAAATATTTCTCTATCTATTAACTTATCTCCAAATTTATGCTTTACACCTTTAGTATTATAAGTAAAGTTTGAGTTAATAAATCCATCCCTTGCATTGTCTAAATGCTTTAATAAAATAGGGTCGTCTTTAGATGCTTCCTTTAACCAATCTGGAGACTTTCCAAAAAATATCCAATCTTGTAAAGCTGTCTTATCTCGCAATAATCGATGTATCCCTCCATGTATATCTACAGAATTTTGCATTACATCGAAATATTTTACTAAAGATTTCCAACTTTGAGATTTCGTACCTTTCTCAAGTAAAGATTTAGCACTATAATCATTTAATAAATAATTAAATTGATCTGGGTTATTTTTATCCCCTACACCAAATTTTAATTTCGATAACCAAGACAATGTATTTCTTGCACCTATAATAGAGCCTATACTCTTCTGAGCTTCAGTTAAAATTGAACTATAGCTATGGAACCCTACATCTGATTGTAATTCTCCAGCCCTCCCATTTTCACCAATACCGAAAATATTTACATAGTCTTTATTTAAAACATCACTTGTTTTAAACATTCTAAAGTCATCAATTCTACCATTTTCTTTAGCAAACGCTTCAAAAAGTTCTGATTTCATTTTTGTATGAGTATATAAATGGTCTCCATCATTATCTCTTTGCATTATAGTTCTTAAATCCCATGAATTAACTTCAACAAGACCATTCATACCTGTTAAAATCTTCTCTATTCTCATAGCAACCTTATCATAACCTAAAACTGGTACTGCGTGACTTATACTGCCTAATTGCAAATTATATTCTCTAACTTTATCATAATCTGTAAGCTTAATTTGACGTATATTTTTAGTCCCTATTTCTTCTACTAAAATTTTCCCATCACGTAATAATTTAAATGCATCTTTAAGATTTAAATCATATTTTTGAGTAAATCCTTCTATTTCCCTTATTACTCCCTCCATAGTCTTTTGTACTGCAAAATCAGTTCCAAGTTTAAAATCCTTACCCCTCACTACAGGGACATCATTTGATACATAATTATTATCCATACCTTTAAGGCTCATATCTCCCTTTATTTTCTTTGGATCAATAGTTGATACAAAATCTTCTAACTGGTTCCAATGTTTTATATTTTTACCCTTAATAGACATTACCACATCCATGCCATGATTATTCCTATATATAAAATGCTCACCTTGTAAATTAGATACATCCGTACCACCCTTACCTAAAGGTCTAGACATTGTATTTGAATTAAGACCTATACCACCATAAGTTAAGGATAATCTGTTTTCTCCTATTCCTCCTGCTCCACCTACCCCTTTTAAGTATCCATGAATAGGCATAGTTAAATCACCATTTACATTAGGAACTATAAAATTATCTTCCCCTCCATTAATACTAGGTCTTTTTGAGATAGTGTCATAATTCATATTCCTTATCATTTTTCTTAATGCAGGATTTACCCATGGATTATCAGGCATAGCTCCAGCAGAAAACAATAATTTTTGCATACCTCCATGTCCTCTATCTAATGGATTACCACCTTCATTAAGTAAATTAAATAAATATCTAGCACTTTGCCCACCATCCCTTTCAAATCCCATCCATAAATTGCTTATTTCAGTTAAAGCACCTTTAAAGTTCATCCATTCTGTAGCTTTTTTTATAGTATTAGTACTTTGAAAATCAAATATAGATCCAGCTATATTTACTCCCTTAGTGTTTTTAGAAGTAAAAGAAACTCCTAATGCGTCTAAAGGTAAGCTCATATAATGCTGTTGGGTAGCATTTTTTAAACTTGAACTAAAGTTATCTGTTTTACGATTAGTTACATCTACAAATGGATCAAAAGATGTTTCATTTGTTAATCTTGTTTGTGAGAAGGATACAGCATCTAATGTTTTTGCTGCAGATTCTCCTAATATAATATCAATATCTTTAGGCATTTTAACATCTGGATGATATATCATATAACCCTTACCAGCTAGTTGATTTCCATCACCTACTCCATATATAATTGTCTTAGCTCCATTAGGGGAATCATGTACAGTAAAAGCATCCATATACATACCCCTAGAAGCCATTACCATATCCATAAGATCCTTTGATACAAACTTAGCTCCATCTATTAAAGAACTCTCTAAACTTTTTAATTCCTTTAAAGGATCTTTAGAAGTAATATCAAAATGATTATTCGTAACAATCCTTCTCATCACATCTGTGGTATTCTTATTGGTCATAATTTCCATATTTACTTGCTCTGCTATAGCCCTTATACTTAGCATACCACCTGGTAAACCATTTTCATCCTTTATAGGTAGAACTTTATATTCACCATTTTTTAAGTATTTATTGGCTATTGTTCTTATTCTTTTTTGAGGATGATACTTACTTGCCCAATCGTATACCTTTGTATTTAATCTTTGAGTAGTTCCTCCATCTGTTAAAAATCCTCTTTTAAACAAATTAGTTTGAATTTTAGCTAAAGCCTCTGCATCACCACTTCTATATGTTTTTATAAAGTTATCAAATTCACCTCTCCTACCTAAATTGGTTATATAAGGTAACATTAATTTTAAGGTTAATGCTTCTTGAGAATTAGTTGGCTTATCTAATAAATTTTCAAAAATTCTTTCAAATGTTTTTAAGGAGACATCATCATTTCTAACCATATATCTATCAGCAGTTATATCATACCATTCCTTAAATTCCTTATCTACTATATTTAAATTTTGCTCTGTTCCAACAAATAAAAGCTTATCTTTAGGAGATAGGCGAACATAGAATAAGTAATCTTCAGGCACATCCATTATCTTTTTCAATGCATCTGGCGATAACCTCCCATTAGATTCAGATAACATTTTATATAAATCTGTTTTATCAGTAGTCTTTAGTGATTCGTTTAAAGCTTTTTGAACCTCAACAGGATTAGATAATGCATCAATACTAGTATTTCTTAATAAACCTGTTCTACTTCTAAAGCTAATAGTATCGTCTATAAAAAATAAATCATATTTTTGACTAACTTGATTTGAACCTGTTCTTGTTTTCAATAAATATTCATTAGAGGGGGTACTTGTACTTGGATTTCCATAGGAAAATTTAGCATGGCTAGCATTACCACCACCTGAAACACCTGCTAATTGAACTCTATTAATAGTAGTAGCATTTGCCATAGCAGCTACAATAGGCATAGCATGTTTATGTTGAAACTCACTCCATTCTTTATCCATCGCCTTTGTTCCTTTATCTGGATTAGCATAAATTCTATCTCTAACGTGAGTTTGAAAGGCCATATTAGGATCCGCAGCTATATCAGCTACAAAATTTGGATCAAGTGTACCATCCTTTTTCAATATATCATAGTTGTTTAATATTTCATTAACACTTTTATGGTGTTCTTTTATTGAAAAACCATTCTCTAAAGATTCCATAGCTCTAGTTGCTGAAGTATTATATACACTATGTTCATTTGCTATAGTGACATTTTTATTTATAACTTCTTCCATATTCCGAACAATTTTTATAACATCTCCAAAAGAACCTTCTTTATTTACTATATCTACTAATTCTGGAAATGATATTGCTTCCTTAGGATTAGTTAAACCAGTGAAATCTTTGTACCATTGTCTTGTAAGGTCTTGTATGATTTTTTGAACCTGTTCTTTAGCCATTCCTCTAGGAGGACTAGCTATTAAGTTTTGTATTTTTATTACAATATTATTTAATTGACTTGTTCCAATTTGTTCTTTTAAATAAAGTTCAGAAATAATTTGATTTACAGGTTTTATTATTCTATCATTTATAAGATATCTATCTCCTTCAATACTCGGATCAAGTTCACCTACAATATCTTTTATTTTAACTTTAAATTTATTTGTATTTGCATCTATAATATTATCAGTTAAAAGTTTTTCAAGATAGTGACTTATAGTCTTTAATTCATTCTTACTGCTCTCTGAAAATCTACTAGCTACAACATCTATTTCTTTTTGTAAGTTTTTAACAGTTTCAAGTACATTTTTCGGTCCTTCTACATTTCTATCAGGGTCTAATTTAGTTATCAAATTAGTAATCTTAGCATTCAATTCCTTTAAATGCAACCTAGTGCCATTATCTACATTACTCCTGACTTTCTCTAGTGCAGTTTTAGCATTAAGAAAGAAGTCAGATATTACTTTGTTACCTAACTCCTTTGATATCTTCACATATGAATCAATAGAAATTTCTTGATACTTATTAGTACCTGACTCAGTATATGATATATTGTCATATACTGTAAAACCTTCGCCTAATACCTCTCTTATAGTCTTTCCAGCTCTATAAACTTGATCGGCATCCTTATTTGTATATGATTCTCCATTACTTATTCTATCTAAGATTTCTGCCCTCATAGCTTCAGGTGATGGCATATGAAGCTTACCATCATCACCTCTTTGAGCTATACCTTCTTCAATTAATTTATAAGTTACTCCAATAGCTCTAGGGTCTGTTACATTTGTATCAAATAGTCTATCAAGAAAAATATTCTTAATTTCATTAGTAAAGTCTCCCTTTAATCTTGGTGGTAAATCTTTTCTTACATCTTTAAAATTATCTGCAGCCGCTTTTAAACTACTTAACTCTAATGAATTATTTTTACCTAATTCATTAACTCCTTTACTAGACTTACCAGATTTATGATCTCCAGAAGAAGCATGCTTTCTTAAATCGAATAAGGGCTTTAATTCTTCTAAATACCTCAAAATAAGATCATGTTCTTTTGCAGTTTCCTTTGTAGTAGCATTAGGGTCATAACCCCTGAATAATTTACCATAATCATAAATTGTATCAGCATATTTACCATCACTTAATTGAAATAATTTATCAAGACCTAATATTAAATTATTATCAGATTCACGATTACCTTTATTACCTGCTATTATGTTATACATTCTATCAGAAGCTTCTACATGTTTTGACCTAACAATAAAATCCCATAAAGGATTTTCCCTTATAGGCTCTCTAACTATAAAGTTATTTTCAAATTCACTTGCAATTCTATCCATATATCTTTGTATAATATTATCTGTTTCAGCTAAAAATTCATCCTTATTTTCAAATTTAGATCTCTTAACAGCTTCTTGAATTAATTGCACTTTTGACATCGGATCTCCCTTGCCAATAGAAGTCATACCATTTAACATTTCATTTACTAACATAGCATTACCTATGCTTTCTCCATCCTTTCCTTCAATAATTGAATATTTAACCTTACCTGACTTGTCAACATTAATAGTATAACCTAAGTTACCTAACTCATATAACATATCTTGATATAAACCAATAGCCTTTTCAGCAGGTTCACTTGTTAATCTTGTAGTAGTGCTAGCTGCACCCAATTCTCCAATACTCATACCATCATCAAATTTTAGAGCCTTTAAATCTCTAGCTATTCTATTTAGAGTTTTAGCATCTAAATTTTCAACTTTAAGAATATCAGCTTTAGGATCTAAAAATTTCTTCATTATATTATATTGACGACTTAGCTTTTTAGCCAATATATGGTCTTTATTACCTGGTTCATAATCGCTAAAAGATATGGACTTTTTAGTAGTAGATGATATAACATTATCTATAACTTCTACTATTTGCTTTCCAACCTTATTTGTATGTATACTATACCCATGACCTTCAATAGGACTTAAAGATTCACGAAATTTAATAGTTTCTTTAATTGATGTAGCATCAACCCCTAAAAGATTTAAAGTATCATAATAAGGCGTAAGGTCTGCTTGGAATGATCTTTGTTGTGTCTTTCCCCAGGCCCCTCTACTTTTTACCATTAAAGCAGACATAAAAATATGTGCACCTAATTCACTACTTTCCATATCAGAAAATGCTCCTGACTTAAATATCCATGGATTCGTTACTACGGTTCCAAGTGCAATCCTACCTAATGATCCCTTAAAGTCCTCGAAATATTTCCCTGCAAATTTACCTCTTAACTCCCTATCGGCAACCCTTTTAATCTTTTCAAGAAGTTGTATTACATGTTCTTGTGGCATATCATCTAGTTTTGATAAAATATCACTAGCTCCATTATAAGTGGATTTCCCATATTGACCTGAAACCTTAAATGTAGTTTGGCCAAGTTTATTAAAATTCAATAAATCTTTCTTAGTACCAGAAACCATCATTTTTAAAAGACTTCTCAATGTACCATCACCATGTTCCTTTGCTATTTCCCTATAATTAGTTTTAAGATACTTTGTCTTATAAGCTTCATATCCCATTCTCAAATTAGCACTACCTCCCCCAGGAATCGCTCTTAATAAAGGAAATGTTAAAGCCATACCTACAGAATGCCACAATACATTACCAGGCTCGAAAGGATGGTCTTCTTTTATTTGTGATTTTATAGCATTAGAACCTAGACCGTGTATACCCATTAATAATAAATCTTGAGTAGCCATACCTAAATAGTTAGCTACATTTTCTCTTGCTGCAAATTTCCATTTTTCTTGACTTTGCAAACCCCTAGAAACCCATTCAGCTACATCTTCTACATAGTCACCTTTTTTTACTCCTTCTGCAAATCTTTCACCTATTTTTTGAGCATCTGATAGTTTTATATCTACTCCATTTTTCTTAAATGCTACCCTAACAGCATGTGTTGCTGTAGTTGAAATATTCTTGGCGGCATCTATAGCATGTTGTCCTTGTTCATCTAAATCTCTTATCCATCTCATTCCAATATTATTTGTAGCCTTGCTATTAATTTGTTCTGATACTTCAGAGTATATTTTCTTTCTAACAGTTCTAACACTTTGATTAGTGAGTTTTGCTGTATTTTGTATTTGCTTATTAAGGTTAAGAACATCTGAAGGATCTAATTTATTCAATGCTTGTAATGCATCATCTGCTGAACTAGCGATAAACTTATTAGCCTTGGCCATTTTAGGTACAGCTCTAAGACCTGCTCCAACAGCGCCAAAAGGCCCTATATATGGTAAGAAATAAGAACCACCTTCACCAAGTACCCATCCTGCTCTTTGCATCCCACTCATCTTTTCCCAAGGATCAGCTTCAAGAACAGATTCACTAAGTCCCCATGTGATACCAGAAGCAGCTCCTTTAGCTCCATATTCTAGAAAATCCCATAAAGAGTCAGCATCTTCTTGTATTGGTTTATGATATTTTTTGCTAGCTGAATCTACATCAAAAGGACTTATAATCCTTCTTTGGTTATTGTTATTATCTTCTTCTAGCCCTATTAATTCAAAATAATTTTTAGGTAATCCCATATCTCTCCTTTATTTATTGTCCCTTATAAAACCAATTCATGTAACCCTTAGCTGCGTCTGGATCATTTATTATAACATCATCATCTCGACCACGTGCGGCTTTTGTTACATTAATGATCGTAAAATCCCCTGTCATTGTATTTAATTTGACCATTTTATCATCGAGTATTGCGTTGTATAGTTCTTTATTTTCAAATTCATATATATTATCTGAAGTGTCAAAACCTACTTTAATAGTTTCAGTTATATTTCTTTTATCAATCCCAGACCATAAATTACGATGAAGTTCAGTATCCTTTAAAAATTGCGCTAACCCCCAATATGCATTACTCCTTTTGTTAGGATTATCTAAACCTTCATTTAAAATATTATTAAACACTTTCATTTGTGCATCATAAGCAGGTATAGATGCGGTTTTAATATAACTCCCAACTTCATCAGGATATCGCTTTTTCAGATCCATTAAATCATAAGCTTTATCAGGGGAACGAAAGAAACTATGCATAAAATTAGGACCCAATGGATCCTCTATTCCTATTTTAGTATCTCTTAAATCGCCAATTTCCTTATTAAATGTTTCGTAATAAACATTATCAACCCCTAAATGTGGATCCAAACCTTTATGTATGTTGAATTCACTAAACATATCACCAATACTATCAAACGCTCCTCCCTCAGCTGTAAAAGCTGTAGCTAAACTATAATTAGGTCTATATTCCCGTTGCCCACTACCAAATAATTTTTCAGCTGCAAGGATACCTCCACTAATAGCGCCAGTTGTTGATACTGCTATAGGTTCGATAAAAAGATTATTTCTGCTTAACAAATTAGTCAATGTAGTTGCACTACCCCAATCATCAGGGGGATGTTCAGTCGACATATTAGGTTGAACTAATTCTAATGCTTCCCATATTAATTCAGGTGTATTGTATTTTTGATAAATATCAGTTAATGGAAAATTAACCTTATTTTTTTGATACTTAATTTTAGATGCCCTTATATCTGCAGGATCACGAATACTATCAAATTCTATAGTATTTTCTTTTGAAGTCATAAGTTTAGTCCAAGCATCATTCATTGCAATATCTCCACCTGGATATGTTTCGGCCATTTTAACCCACATTGCCTCTATTACTTCTTCTGGCAATCCCTTTGAGTGACGTTCAAATAAACTAAATATTGATTTATCATCTGTATAGTCTTTAACTTCAACCATAAAATCTTCAATTAATTTATTATGGCTTGATGCTTCAAGTTCTAAATCCAAATTAGAGGTTTTCTCTATATTTTCTGTGAATAGATTCCAATTTGTAAAAGTAGCATCTGAATTAGCTAACAATTCCCTCAAAGCTCCATCTCTGTCCATCGCTACAAGATTTTGCATAAATAACTCAGGGCTAACTGATGTTGCTAATTTCATTAATTTTTTTATTTGAGTTTCGGTAGCATTCTCTTTCACAATACCATCAGGTGTTTGGACATTTATAGATAGTCTCTCTTGCATATCAGCAATTCCATAAATCTCCTCATTATTATTATTATAATCAGGCTTAAGTATTCCTTGAATTAAAGAGTATATCTCTTCTGTGTCTGTTGCTAATTCAGCCTGTAATATACTTGTATTTTGTCTTGCTCTACTCTTAGCATCTGATTTATATGTTTTTCGCCAAAAACCCTCTGCTCCAGAAGTATTAACTTCTCCATCAAGACCTTTAAATAATTCAAGTATATCTGGATCATTACTATTCCGTACGTTTTCTAATAATTTGTTAAATTCATGTTGCTGTAAAACCTCATTATCTCCTGCGAATTTATCATAATTATCTATAACATAATCGGCTTGTTTTGAAAGTTTAAGTAATTGTTTTTCTAGTTTAGTATGATAATTTTTCCGTTCATCAGTAAAAACCTCTAATTCTCCTGAATCTTTGTATAGCTCAGTAATGGAGATTTCTGCAAGCTTTTTTCCACCACTTGTAACAAACTCTGGAGCTGTCAAATTCATTTGATAATAAGCATTTTTCATAACATCAATATCATTATTTATACTAGAAAGCTCACGGTCAAGTAGATTTATATTATCTGCTTCTTCCCTTAATTCCTCATTTTTGATTCTCTCCTGTCTCTGTATATTATACTGAAAGGCCTTAAATGCATTATCTATGATAGCCTTAGACTCTGATTCCTTCAGTGCTCTATGCTCTCTATATTGTCTTTTTATTTCGTCTAAAGTCTTACTCATAATCTATTAACCTCAATTCCTATTTATTATTACGATAAAATACCACCCATAAAATGATCTTCCCAACTTGTAAAGTTGCCTAATTCTGTAATTTGATCCTGTAAATCTTGTGCTTTAAGAGATGCTGATAAAGTAGCCTGTCTATGAGCTTCATTAGCAGAATCTCTTTGAGCAATGTATTTATTCGAAAGATCTCTTCTTTGTCTTTTGACTGCTTCCTCAGTATCTTCTAATCCTTCCGCAATAAAAGATTCTGTTTGCCCTGTTTTTAATCCCTTATTTGCTTTAATAAGTTTATTCTTAAAGTCATATAACTTATCAGTGCTTTGACCTGAAGATGTTAAAAGATTTTCAGAACCTGTCTCATATGATTTCTCTAGATTTTCTATTCCCTTAACTCTACCCTTTGAAGCCCTAGCAGATTCTTTAGTGAGTGTACCAAGTGATTCTATCAATTGATTCTGTTGCTTTCTTGCAGCTTTTGCTGCACTGTTTGAAGACATTAAATCTCCAACTATACTCATGCCCATACTAACAGGATCAAATCCCCCTAATCCCCCTGCTCCTGAAGTAGCAGCTGATGTTGCAGGATTACTAAAGTTAGTCATATTACCTAATCCTATGCTTCCCATAAAATCTGTATACATTTGATCCATATTCCAATTAAATGAAGCATTATTAGCTACAGGAATACCATCATCATTGTATTGTTGTCCACCATTCTCGGATACCTTTTTAGCTATAAGCTCTCTTCCATCATCCCCAAATACATCTATAATTCTAGCTTCAAATGCATTTACTAATCCAGATTCTACTTGATTGGTATCTGTATTTATTATACTCCTCAACTGATTATCAATAGGTTGACCATTTTTTAAAGGCTCTACACTTACTATCTCTTCACCACCTAAATTATCACCTACTATTATTTTTTCTGGACCACTAGTTTTATAAGTGCCACCATACTTAAACGACCTATATTCATCCTGATCATCCCATTCATCTGGCTGTCCTCCAAGACCTGGTGTAATTGCATCCTCAGTTTCGTCTGTACCACTTTTAAATAAATTACCAATATCTTGAAAAGGCGTAAAACTTCCACCGAATATATTTTTGTTTTCACCATATACATCGACTTGATCCGTAAATGACTCCTTCATACCATAATGTTCATTTTCTAAAATTTCCCGTATTTTATTAGGATCTGTAGTACCATATTTATTTAGCAATTCTGCCTGATCTGATTCTTCAATTTCTCTATCTATTTCATTCCACATTGCATCAGTTTCATTTTGTCTTCCAGGAGTGCTAGCGTCATAATCAATACCCTTTTCAACTAAATTGCCTAGATCTTTAAATGGTGAGAATTTTCCACCAAATATATTTCTTTCTCCACCATATACATCGACTTGATCCGCTATTATAGGATTATCCTCACTGACTTTTCCCATTGGCTCAAATTGATATGGATCATCTTCGCTAGGGCCTAAATAAAATTCTGATTGCAGCCCGTCTTTCTCTCCTTCAGGCCAAATATAATTTTTCATTGCATCTTTTTTCCTTTGTGCAATAATTTGTCTCTGAACCATGGGAGATTCATTTTCAAAATCTATCTGATCTTGAGACATTCCTATTTGATTAAACTCCAGATTATCCTGTTTAATTTCTTCAAATTTTTCATTAGTTTCACTCTGTGTATAAGGATTTCCTGCAGCTCCTTTGGGAATAGGTGTTTCCCAATCTTCAAAATCATCCAATTCACTATCAGGAATCGTGTCAGTATTTTGAAAGGGAGTAAATTTCCCCCCAAATATATTCCTATGACCAAGATCAATATCCTCATCATAAAACTCATCCTCTGATTCTACAGGGACAGGTAAACGATCAGGTGGAGGTGGTCTAGACTGCACATTTCCTCCTTCATCTACATATTCGTATTCACCTAACTCTCCATACATTTCCTTATGCATAATTGCCTTTATTTCATCAGGGTCTGTGGTTCCATATCTAGACGCTAAATCACGTGCATGTTCATAACTATCTTGCGCATCCATCTCATCCCATAATTCATTTTCTTCCATCCATTCCTTATCCTGTTTTCCAGGGGTATTAGGATCATAGTCGATACCCTTTTCAAATAAGTTACCAATATCCTTAAATGGTGTGAAACTTCCACCAAATATATTTTCTTCTGGGGGCGGGTCTTTATATAGATTATCTTCATATATTTTTTGTTTTTCTGCATCGGATGGTGCTTCCCAATCATCAAAATTTTCCAAAGGACTATCTTCTATAACTATATCTTCATCATAAAATTCATCTTCAGATTCTATGGGTACAGGTGAACGATCAGGCGGCTTAAGATAATTCTCCATATTACTCTCAAATGCATCAAACTGTTTCTGACCTCGTCTTTTCTCTATATTTTTACCAGGATACCACCCACCCTTATCCTTTAAAGGATTTACAACATTATAGTCCCAAAATTTTCCAAATATAGACTTATCGTTTGATTCATCAAAAACTGGATCACCTATTAATTTACCTTGTAAATTCGCCCACTCTGTATCACTTTTAGTACCACCATATATATTCTGTCCCTTCCAAGGCCCCTCTGTAAATAAACCATCTTCTATTGCATAATCTAAATCTGGGTTTAGTGTGGTAGTTGCAGTAAGTCTTTGTTCTAATTCTTCAGAACTTAAATCGCCTGTATTAGAAGACCAATCACCATAAACATGTTTTTTATATAATTTCTCATTATCTTTCTCTGTAATGTATTTTAAACTACTTGGCCTAAATGGATCATAAGGAGTATCTCCACCAGTATCACTTATATCTATTGGTTTATATGTATCTCTTAAATCCTTATCTCCTAAAAATGTCCCTATACTATCCATATCACCGTCATATATTTTAGATAGTTCATCCCTGACATCTTGACCAAATGTATATGTTTCGCCTCCACTTTGCCCTATATATAAATCTTCATCCTTGTCATAACTTAGACCTAAATCAGAAGCCCAAGAAGAATCCCAGAAATCTTGACCAGCTCCCTTTCTTTTATAATTACCTGTATCATCCTTGAACATTTGACCAAAACTATCACCTACTCCTTTGATTAAATCTCCTACAGGTTCTTTTAAGGTATCAAAAAACTTATCTTGTTTAACTTGATTCACCTTATCATAATAAGAAGTTCTATTTCTTTTAGCTCCAGCTAATTTATATATATCATCGGTAACAGCCATTTAATTACTCCTTAATTGTTTTAAGTTCAACATAATAATCTATACCACCATCATTTATTCTTTTAAAGGTTTTTTTGCCTTGTTTACCTACATTGGAGGTAACAATATTTTCGGTATTAACACCCTTTGAACTATCTATCTTCTTTCTTTTAGTTGGTAGTTTAGTTATATGCAAACTTCTTCTTTCATTTTTATTTCTCATTATTTTATCGCCTTTCTTCTAAATATTAAACTAATATCGGTGAAAATAGTATCAGATCTGGCATTAGATGCACCAATATCCTCTAACAAAACCTCTATAGTTTTACCTGTTCCACCTATTTTGCAGGCCGTAGTTGCATTATCTAACAATCCTTGATCTCCATTAGTTGTTTGTCCATAAACTCCATTTGTGGTAGCAGTTTGAAAAGCACTTCCATCAATAGAATATCGTAGCCTGGAAGTAAGTCCAACACCATTAGTAGTAACATAAACCTTGTAAAACTTTTTAGTCTGACCCAATGATCCACAAGTTATCTGTCCTGTTCTAAATTGATAGTCTCTATCTGTTGCACTACTTGAATTTGAAGTCCCTATATATTTAAAGGCTCCACCTATTTCATAATGAGCAAACCCCTTAGGCCCCATTGCTATATTTGTATCAGGTATACTAGCACTACTATCATAAGTATTTCCTATCCAAGCATTTGTAATTAAGCTATAATAATACCTTTCTTGGTCATCTATCCATACATGTAATATACTTCTATTTGCATCATATCCAATAGCACAATTATCAGCATCTATAGCTATAGTATTTAATTTTTCATCAGTTAATCCTCTCCATTGCTCTCCATTAAAATAATACACTCCTGATTCATTTATAAAAGCAAGTCCTTCTCCTACTTGACAAACCTGTCTATGTTTTGATACTCCCATTTGAGGCATAGTAGCTTCAATAAATTCAATATCTTGTGCAATATTAAGGACAGTTAAAGCATTTGAGGAGAATACAAATAATCTATCTCCTGTTGATTCCATAACATTAATAGTGTCTCCACCAAATTCTAAATCAATATAAAAAGAATCAGGATAACCTGCAGTTTTTCCTAAACCACTCTTTAATATTATTTCTCCATCATAAGCATCATAATTTCTGAATTCAATAGTAGTTTTTGTACTAGTAACACTTTCATTTTGTAAAGCTTCGGTTACAGTAATAGTATCATTAGCATCTGTAGTTGTACTAATTGATTCCACTGTATATTCTCCATCGTTAAGAGCAGAACCTGTAACTGTTAAAATATCACCTGCTGCTAAACTATTTAAATTTGTTACCCAATTATTATCAGCAGCAGTAGCCTGATCTGCTATAATCTTGTTTGGACTATTCGCAAAACTAATTAAGGGACCTGAGCCTCCAGTAAGTCTGTAATAACCTGTAAATTTAGCACAATTACCTATATACACCTGTCTTCCTACTACTGCAGATGTTTTATACAAAGAATTTATAGATTCTGCATCATCAGGATAACCTGAATTAAAACTATATGTAATTGATGATGGTGGTTGATCTAATATAAACACAGCCTCTTCATTTGAACCTGCGAATTCTATCCACTCGTCACTAAATGCCTGCTTTACTCCCTCATCAGTACTTACATCTGCTATAAAAAATTTCTCACCAGTTCCATTACCATCTGGATCTGTTAATTGATAATATAATCTTCCTGTGTAACCACTAGTAGCAGGTTTTGTTATAGTTATTCTTTGCTTATCTGCATAAGCAGTAAAAACGCCTAATCTTTTAGTTAAAGATTCTACATCATTTTTTAATCTAGTTTGCCAAAGTATATATTGCGAATCTTGATTCCAACCTCCTGTAACAGGTTCGCTAAAGGATAATTCCCTTATAGCCATAATAGGTGTTTTTGCATCTGGTTGCAGTTCAGGGCCCTTAGTACTACCTGTTTTAACAAACCCAACAACAATCATTGAAATTGAATTTTCATCATAAGAGCCTCCAATAGCATGATGACTACCATATTTAAAAGTATGTCTAGCCCAATCCTGGTGACCATTTTCTTCAATAATATCAATTTTATCTAATTTATATTGTTTTAATCTAGTATCTATGGCTGATCCGCTATATGTTGCATCATAAACATGAGTTTGTTGACCTGGATTTGAATTTGAACCAGTCCAACTCCAAAGCCATACATCAATAGATTGAACGCCTGTAGTATGGTATAATTTGTACTCTATATTTATATCCTTATTACCTATATAATTAGGAAGAACTTCTTTAGAGAATGAACTAGATCCATGATTAGTAGCATAAGGGCCATAAACATATCCTGCACTATCATCCCCCCAACTAGCATTACCTGCTGCAAATTTACCAACAATAAATGCTAAGTGTGAATACCCCCAAGAGCTATCAAAATGATCCATATGATCTGTTGTAGATGAAAAATTAAGCTCACCTCCTGAAGGATTACCATCATTCCATATTTGAAACTCTTTAATAGAGCTTACCGAAACTGTATTACCAGTAGAATAGTCTGTATCTTCAGGCTCCACTGTAGCATCAGAAACAAATTCCTTACATACAGCAGCTGATTCAGCAGTGTTATCAAAATAAGTAGCATCACTGCCTACGTGGTCTGCAAATACATTTGCAGTAATACAACAATGAGGATTTACACGAATACCAACTGCCGCACCACCAGTTGAATGTCTAGTAGTCTGAGAATGAGCCTGTTTCTCCATCCATTTTCCAATAAGACCCATATGAGAATGAGAGGCAGAATCCCAACTTCCTTGAGCCAAATTACTACCAGAAATACTTGAACTAGGTTCTTCCTGTAGATCATATATTTCTCTTACAATATCTGCTCTAGGAACAGTTGTAGAGCCAAATATTTTTGAACTAGATCCTATAGAAGTTTTAGCTTCACTACTAATAAATATATCTAACCATTTACCTTGTACTCCGTCTATCCATTCTGTAACCTGCTGCCTTTGAGGGGTAATAAGCACATCAAATCCTTCAGTTTGATGTGTAATATCAGCAGTAAATTTAGTGTAAATACTTCCCGCATGAGGTTCATTTATATGGTATTTATCATGATTACTATAAGTAATATTTTCTCCTACCTTATATACCCCTTGTCTTTGATAAAAATAACCACCATATACAATGCACTTATCAGCAGCATTATTATTTATAAATCCATCAACTCCACCAGTAAACGCTTCTGGTACATTTGTAGAGCAATTAGAATCCCAATTAGCCCTATCTGATAATGTAAATGTTGTATTTCCCAATACACCAAAACCATCTTGAGTCAATAATACCACACCGCTACTAGGATTTGTAGCCGTAATTTTTAAAGTTGAAGTATTAATTGCAGAAACCAATATTGTAGCCATTCCAGCGGCATCACTAGAAGCAGGATTAATAGCAGTATATGTACCCCACGCTCCATCACCAGTATCATCAACTTCAAAGGTAACTGTAGTGCCAGTATAATCTGAAATTGTTATTCTAGTTACATCATTAGGTAATCCACTAAATGTAAATGTAGCTGTTGCTTTAACAGGAGCTATAGGCGTGGTAGTAACTGAAGTAGTACCTGAAGAATTAGCAACTGATTCAGGATACTCTAGTATAATTTTACCTCTATAATCTAAAAATATATTTCTGGCTAAGAATACCTCATCTTCCATTCCACCCTGATGAATTAAATCAGTTTTATCAGCATCTTTATTTATTCCACCTAAAAATCCATTTAATGTTAATATTTCTTTAGCCATTTTCCTCCTTATTTTTGGGAGAGGCGTTTTCGAGAACTATCATGTTATCATGTTTCGTTTGTACGAATATAGGGGGCAAACTGCGAGACCCCTCCCAAAAATTCTTCGGTATATTTATATAACCCAATATTCGTGTTTTCATTACTACTTACCCTTTACTTTGTCAATAATAGGTTTAATGATCATGTCAAAAATAACATCATCTTTTTTACTAGGACTAAGCTTTACTACTTTTTCTATTACATATACAGCTAATAAAACATATTCCCAATTACTTGTTAAAAATCCCATTAGATTTTCTCCTTAGTTTTTTTTAGTTTTCTTCTTTACTCTTTTTGCCTTACAACCACACCCAGAACATGTAAATTCAGCTTTAGGGTGCGAATTCTTTTCTAATTTATTAATTCTTTTCTCGTGATCGCTTGCAATTTCTTTATCAGAAGCTTTTTTAATAGCCTTCATTACTTGCTTTATAACCATTTTAATAATCATTCCTTGTATCATAATTTTCCTCCTATTTTAAGTATAATTATACCGATAGTAAATACCGTACAAAATCCAATCCAAAATTCTACTATAGGCAACACTTAAAACCTCCAATTTATTCCTGTACTTATGTTATATTCTGATTTCCCATAATAAGATAAATAACTACCCTCAATAAAAACCCCAATATGCTCACTTAGGTTAGTGCCAACCAGCATCCCAACGTCATATTGTATGTCAGTTCCATTATAAGACTTATCCGTCAAACCAACGGAGTATGGAAAAGCATTAACCCATATATGGGAGTAATAACTATCACCACCCAGTAAAATGTCTAAACCCACTACTATGGAAGCCTCAGCTTGCCATTCAGTTATCTTATTATCTTCGTTATACATATCAACAACATGTGGATAATGATATTGATAAAATTCTTCGTCACTACCTGCTACATAATTACCTTCAGAATCTTCCCAGTAGTAATTAGTTCCTTCATAATAATGAACCCAATACCCTTCCTCTGTATCAGGGTCTGATTCAATCCAAACATAATAGTCATCAATAATACCATTTTCATTTAA
>Ga0098041_1000289_pt1 | contig 20786 bp, 5 predicted proteins | sample 8_EtaG_FD_77066 | JGI IMG/M metagenome (GOLD analysis project Ga0098041, IMG submission 77066) | Marine viral communities from the Subarctic Pacific Ocean - 8_ETSP_OMZ_AT15162 metaG | ecosystem: Environmental > Aquatic > Marine > Oceanic | place: Pacific Ocean | collected 2015-01-08
TTCCACTCTGATCAACAATTGGAATAAATCCGTTTGCAGCAGTAGTTGGGTTTGCTTGTCCTGCAACCAATCCTGGTGCAATACTCATCATATCGGTATAATATCTACCGCCAATTATATCAACATCTCCACCAAGACCACCTTGGTCTCCAACAAACAATCTATATCCTTTATCACCGTGAGTTCCTACACCATCAGTAAGTGCTAATTCTCCGAAATTTAAAGCACTAGGAGCTGTAGTTCCCGTCGATCTTTTTACCCTTACAATACTTGCCATGACTTAGAAACTTCATCCGTTGATGTCCAAATTCTGCGTTGCCCCTGGAGTTAATTCTAATGTTGCATCCCACTTTCCAGTGGTACTATTATAAACAAGTACCATACCATTTTCCAATGCCGAAGCATTAACGTCATTCAGACTACCCAAAGCCATAGACTGACTTCCTGCAATTGAGGAAACAACCTTGACAGCATTTTGCTGCCCTACTCTGACTTTAATATCTGCCATTATTGTGTCACACCTTGTCTAACCAGGACAGACCCTTCAACAACTCTAGTTACGGTATTACTACTATCAGTTATTAACACATCATATACGTACCTACCTTCCTTTAAAGGTGTGGTTTGAGTTGTAGTAAGTCCGACTTTAACTGTTCCAGCATTGATATTCAAAACAGCACCATTTAAATCGGTATACGAAGAACTACCAGGATGCTTTCGCATATGAGCTCTAACAGTATATCCACTCAAATTTAAGACAGAGTTTGAACCACTATCTTCTAATGTGAATGTTTGTGAAAACGTAGCACCAGTGTTTACAACAAGATTGCTAACATAAACAGCTGCCATTTATATAAAATCAGGATCTAAAGTATATTTATACTCTTACAAAACTGTTCTATTAACAATTTCTTTAAGTAGGCTTTTAATTTCATCAATATCTGACTTCATCCTATCCAATTCTTCCTTTTCAATACGTTTTTTGGATTTTGTCTGAATATATTGAGAATACCCAACAGTATCAGTACTAATTATAGCACCAGAATTTTCATCTCTATACAGATTCTTATATCCTTCAACAGGAATCATTATGCTAATGCTAGAACTCTTAAATCTTGAAGTTTAGGTGGATTTGCTTCATCTGTACCACTAAAGACAATCTTGATTTGGAATCCAAGGAATTGATCTAGATTATCAGCAGTAAATTGATACTCATTAAATTCACCTTCACTACTTCCTCTAATAAATGCATCAGATAATCCACTATTGCGATTTACATCAATAATAGAATCACCAAATCCATCACCGTCAGTATCTTCCAAATTGTCATATCCAGGGAAGAGTTCCCATGCCTGTTCAATTTCTGCAGAATCTGATCTAATTAACTGATATAAAACCCTAAAGTCAGAATCTTCTTTTCTATGAGCAGCGACAAAAACTTTTAATGACGTTGCAGGTTGTTTTAAATCAACTACTTGAGAAATATATGCAGCTGCATGAGGATCTCCAGTTCTTAAATTTACACGACCATCAGTTGCATAATCATCTATAGGTTTATTAAGTCTACTTCTCTCCAATATCATAGATATGCCTTGTTTAGTATCTACTACTGGAGAAGTACGATTATTATCTGAAGTAAATCTAAGAGCACATGTTAATGATCTATTTTTTGGTAAACTTGATAATCTAGTAGTTTCATTAATTTCAGAACAAACTAAACGTGTTGACTTTAATTTATTAAACTGATTAATTTCAACATTTTCATATCCTTGGTCTTGGAATGAAATTTCACTACCACCAGCACTAGTACCAGAAACAGTTCTCAATTGTGCAGAAACTGCTGTACCTTCGCCAGGAGTTATTGTATTAAATTGTGGGATAATTCCATTGAATTGGAAGTTCTGTGAAGCAAATATATTATCACCACCAAGAGATTTCTCATTAGTAAATGAAATTAATCCATCTCCAGTATCTCTACGATTATCTGCAGCCCAAGATAGTACTGCACGATCAATCTCCAAATAATACTTATCAATATCACTAGCATTCTTAAGAGTTGCATTATTAGAAAAATTATGATTAGTGTTAATACCAGTCAATGAAATCCCATTTAATTCATACTTTTTAGAAATAGCTCCAACATCATGTTGTCTTGGAAGAGTACCTTCACAACCTCTGGTCGCAATACCTAATACTCCATTTCCAATACTATTATAGTACATAACTTCACTGGCAACTCTTACATATCCAAATGTAGTATTACCTATACCATTAAATGTGGCATATGGAGTTGTATTAGCAACACCCAAATTACCTGTTTCACTAATACTAAAATCAGTAGTTATAAGAATAGGAGCAGTATTTGGTTCAATATCAGATAAAGTGACTAGATTATTATCTGCCTCCATACCATGATTATATTGAGTAACCTCAATAACATTACCAGCATACAAATCACTTATTACATTTGAAGATGTAATATTTGTATTAGCATAAGCAACTGCTGTTCCAGCATTATTGAAAATAACTAGATCTTGACCAGTTGTAAATGCTTCTCCTTGAACATTAGTTAGATATAATGTATCAATCTTATTAACTCCAGTAACTGTCAATACAGCACCAGCACCTTTATCTAAAGAAGATGTAGTAATTCCAATAGTATCACCGACTTTGTATCCATTACCATCAACAGCAATAGCTGCAGCAGTAACTACACCACTACCATTAACAGCGACGTTGAATGTGGCACCAGTTCCATTACCAGTAATTGCATAAGAAGTACATCCATTAGTTGTTGCACCAGTCTTACCATATCCTTTACCACCATTAGTAACACCTATAACATTAACTGGACCCCCAGTATTTTCAATATTCCCCGTAATTCCTGGCTGAGTTCCTTCACTAACTTTGGCACCAATAGGTATTAATGCTTGCATATCAGAATTAGTTACTTCATCAATTCCAACTTTTAATTTTCTAGGTAAAGTCTTAATTGAATTTGGAAGTAACCTTGGTACTACATTATTTCTCTTTCCAAGTGATGGGTTATAGAAATATGCAGATCCAGCATTAGAAGTAAATTCTGCTCTATAAAGCTTGAATTTCATATCCTCAAATTGACTTGGAGACCAAATCGTACCATTCTGAGACTTGAATAAACTTCCACCAACATACTGACGTGTAACCATAACACTTTCAGCATCAGGTAAAGTTGTTGTATTTACAGTTCTTTCACCCATCTTAGCAATCCATGACTCATACATGTCTGATGATGGAGCAAGAAGTACTATTGCATATTCACTATCTGGTTCTAACCAAATTGGTGATGGGAATTTAACATTGGTTGCAACTGTTCCATCTGTAGATATATTAACCTGAGATGGTTCTAAAGAAACTGCTGCGAATTCTTGAACTAATGTAGATGTTGGTGTTCCCAATTCTACTGTTCTTACTTCTACTCTTAATTTCTGTGATGGATCTTTACTTGCAAGGAATAAATCAACAGCTGTCAAGAAACTTCCAGAATCTGAATCAGTTGTAAATGATTGTGCAAGAGGGTCACACCTACGTGGTGGTGGGGGCGGTGCAACGACTCTAACGAGAGTTTGACTATAAGTATCTACTATTCCACTTGTGCGGTATGTAGTCTCACCACTACTGATTAGAAGACTTCCTGGTAATGGTACAGCATTTGAATCACTTGACGTTAATTTAAATGATCTAGTACCAGTCCTAAATCTTAAACTTGGAGGTGGAGTCGCTAATGGATTTCTAAACCAGAATGCTCCAAATAAATCACCAAATGTATCTGCAACTAATTTAACTTCAGAAATTGTTGCTTGAGCACCACTAGAAGATCCAACTAAAACGGTTCCTTTCTCAACATATCCAAAATATTGTCCTTGAGCTTCTTCTACTAATGATGCCACATCTACATTAACAACTGTAGAAGATGCTGCATATGAAGTAGGTAAATTGATTGAAGTATTATATGGATTAGCATTAAATGTTGTTGCTGGAGATAATGCTGGTCCTGTTTTATGATTTGGTTGACATGTTCTAAACGATGCAACTAATTGGGAACCATTATATGCCTCTATAGTTTCTCCATTTGAGAAAATACCAGTATTCATTGAAACTTCTAGAAGTTTAGGTACAATGTCAATACCTTTGGATCCATCAAAGAATGGATAGAATTTAGCAACAGGTCTTAATGCGTTTGCACTAAATGCAACGTTTCTAGAACGAATATGTGTATCTGGAGCACTACCAATCTGAACAGTATCAATATATTCACCAACAAATCCACCTCTTTCACCAGTAACAGTTCTTTCACCACCATCAACATAAACATTTCTAACCCAAGTATCTGCAGATGGATTTAATTCTATAAATCCAATATACTCAACCATATTAAATGGGTTTACATTTTCTACCCTAGATGCTAATGGTTGTTCAATCCATCCAGATTCAGCATACTTAAGTGTTATTAAATCTCCAGTTTTTTGTAGATTTGCATCTAATAAACCAAGATTAGATGAGAAATCAGCAGTTAAAGAATTAATATCAGGAGATAATGCTAATTCTGGTTTAAGTGTAAAGAAATCCAGAGGAACACGTAATTCCTTTTCATCAGTTTTAATATCACATTTACAATCTACATTACCAATATCTAATAAATTATTATTTTTAAAATCATCTACAAAAAATCCAGTTTTAAATCTAGAAAGACCATCTGCATCCTGAACCTGTAAAGTCTTAGTATCAAGTTCCAGAAGACTTAATGAAGTAGTTACTTCTAAAGTTTCAACTCTATCTTCGATACTACCAATATCTCTCATAGTATATCTTCTATTATCAACCATAGACACTGTTGCATCATCTGGATCATAAAGATATGCTGGCAAACTAATAGATGCCACATGCATAGAATTATCAATAGTTGATGGTATTCTTGGCTCTAAAGAAGAAACACCCTTAATTATTTCAAATTTACCTCGTTTATCACTAGCAGTTCCATCTTCATCCAATCCTGGTGTAAGAACTAGTTTATCAATTCTTGGTAGATAATAACTCATACCAAGAACAGAAGCTTCACCTGGAGCAACAACTAGTGGTGGAGTTGATCCAGTAGTTCCAAATTCTCTACTTTCCCATGCAAATGGACTTGAAGCCGTTGATATCCAATTCTGAACTCTTGGTCTAAAATCAATAGTATCTGATGCCCTAAGACCATTCTTCAAATGTGGAATATCATTACCAAATCTTTCATCATCATAAGATGCAACTGTATATACATCCCCAGTATCACTAGATGGAACCTGATATTGATTATATACAACTAATAATTGTCCTGTTGGTTCTGCAAAAGAACTCTTTCTAGTTATTCTAGAATAATCATAAAACTGTTCTCTCTGTCCTTTATCAAGATCATATCTATTTGTGATATTTAAATAACTACCTAAAGTTATATTGATCAAATTACTTACAATATTTGACTCATCAAATGTGACAGTTTCACCAATAACAAATTTTCTATCATTCAAATATGCAATTTCAACTTGAGTTGCAGTATCTCTAGAGGTAATTTGAGCAACTGCACCACTTGTAGATCCAATAACTTTTTCACCAAGAATAGAATTATTATTTAATCCCAATCCACCAACGAAGATTAATTTATCTAAACTAGGAGCTATAGTATCTAATGACTCATATATACCAACAACATTTGCAACATCTGGAACATTTAAAGATATTTCCTTATCTTGAACTCTAAGTCCATAAAAATTATTCTCTACTAATCCGTTTGCAACTGTAGACACACCAGTAATAGTACGGTCAATAGCTTTCTTTTCACTTCTTACAAAAACCTTTTGTCTATTTTGAATAGCATCTTTTCTAATTGTAGTATTAACAACAACACTAGTTTTACTTGCAGCACAACCCTTAAGTGTTACTGTTGTTCCATTATTACTTAATACAAACTGATCACTAGTTAAATCTTCGGTAGTACCATCATTATAATGAACAGAGTATCTTTCTGCATCAAATGCAGAGTAGAATGCACTCGATATACCTGATGGTATATTAAAGGTCATTAGACCAGCACCATTAGTAGATTGTCCAGTAAGTGCTTCTGTAACCATTAAGGTAGAATTAGTCAGATTTACATCTGAAATATTTGGAGTTCCTAATGGTGCATAAAGTCCAGAATCCTCACCATTAAGAAGAACAGGACTCATGACCCTAAATGGTGGACTTACAGTAGTAGTAGGTAATCCACCATCAGTAACACCAGCAGTTGTAGTGATTCCAGCAAGAGTCATTGATAATCCATCTGCTGCGACTTGAACCACTCTGTTGTATGTTTCTAACCCATTATGAGCAGCATCCATAATTGGATATGAAATAATACTATCCTTTCTAATACCTAAGAAATTCTTTCCTTGAGCAGTAACAACTCCTCCTACATTAATAGAAATTTCGTCAGTAGCATTAAATCCTGGAGCAATTGATTGTTGAAGTACAGTATCAGCACTAAAATCTATACTATATCCAGAAAATGCGGATGAATCTTGATAAACAGATTTAATATCTGATACTTCCCAAACTTTTACTGCTGAAGTACTTCTAGTAAGTGTTGGATTTTCATTGATTACAATCTGTTCTCCTTCAACAAAGATACCAGAAGTTTGTGATAAACCAATAGTAGTTCCACCACCACCAGAAGAAATAGCATAACCCGTAGCACCACTACTTACACCTCTAACATATGAAGATGTTGGTAATTCTGCATTGGATAATGCTGAATTTACAGTTAATGATGTATAAGTTTGAATATCAAAAAGATATAAATCCCAAGATGTTGCTGCATTAGTATATGCTGCATCAGTTACACCAAATGAATAAACCCTAGCCTTTCCTATTACACTAGAACCAGATGGTCTAGAAGTTACATGAGTAGTATCTTTTCTATAATTGGTTAACTCAACTGTATTAGCATTACTATCAACACCAATAAATGGAGTACCAGAAACGTTATTAACTCTTAATAAATTACCTACACTGAACGGAATATTAGCCCTATCACGGGTTTCTATATCTCTTGGTTTTGAAACATCTAATATTGATGTTCCATTTCTATTAACTTCCCATCCTTGAACAAATGCTTTACCTGGAGAAACCTTATAGCACATCAACTCATCACTAGGAGTGTTTCCTTGATCTGTTGTCCTATCTGATGAGAAAGCACCTTCATTAGATATTCCATCATCTAATGACTCTACTGGTTGAATAGTAAATGGTTCTACCGTATAATTTCCAGATTCTTTAAATGTTCTTCTAGCAAACTCTTTACCAATTTGTGAATATATTGACTGGTTTTGTAATTTTTTAATTACACCATCTTCAATCTTAACTAATTCTACAAATGTCTTATCATCAAAATCATTCAAAGACTTTTTGATTAATGTAGTAGAAATTTTTAATCTATCAGCACCAGGTGCTGCATAATTAGAAAATCCTCTTGCATTATCATATAAAGAAGAATCATCTTTAGCACTAATGAGTTCTTCTTGAATGTTTAATCCAATTCTATAAGATGGTAAGTTGGCATATGGATCTAAAACAAGAGTATCTTTAGCAACATCTACAAAAGTTCCTCTAATGAAATAAACACCTTCACCAATACTTACAGCAGCACCAATAGCACATGCATTATCAGCAGCAATAGTAGCTACAGTATCTCCAATATTGATAGGAGTATTTCCATATATAAACGCATTCTGAGTTATAAGAACTTCACCATCATCTAGAGTTCTTATAATATTATCCGAACCAGCATCCAAATAACTTACATAAAGTGTTAAATCAGTAATATCTGTACCATCTGCAGGTAATGCATAATCACTTACGGTGACAACAATTCCAGAAGTTTGTCCTTTTAGTCTTACACCTTTTAACTGTTCTGCATATAATGATACTGGAATACCTAAATGATCTGCTTCTACCTTTACTGAATGATAATCTGTATCTATATTAACATTACCAGGGATCACCATTGATCCTTCTTTAAACACATGACTACCAAAAGACTCAACTTGATTCTGCAACATAGATTGCAGAGTAGTTAATTCTCTAGCCTGTACTGGTTGTCCTGGCTTAAATAATACCTTGTAATAATTATCTGCCTTATCAAAATCATCGTAATAAGGACTTACATTTAAATTCGTCTTTTGTGGCATTAGAATTCCAGAATGATTTTAACGTCTTCTTTTTGTCGAGTGTTTCGAGCAATCAGAGCTCTATTATCTAAGTAAATAACTTCGCCTGATCCTTTATTTATCTCAGGACTAGCAAGTCCATTTGCAAAATTAACACCCAGACTAATAATTTTATTATTTACGGTTGTAATACCCACATTAAAGTTTGTATCTACAGCACCATTTCCACTAGGGAAATTTATTTGGTTTGCATTAGACTCAAAAGGTAATACCTTACCAGAAGTAGAAACTCCAACATAATCTGTTTGATCATGTGATGTTGCATTATAATAAAGGTTTCTATCTTGATAATACTTAAGAACTAAAGTTTCTGAGTCATATGATGCAACATATCCTTTAGCAATACCAGCAGTATTGTTTTGAGTAATTAAATTACCCGCAACAGGAGCAGTTCCAGTAATACTTGATAATTTAATTGAATTCAATGAAGAAAACTGATTATCAGTAAATGTTACTGCTGATCCAGCAACAGTTGGATTCTTTACAATACCAATCTGAGAGAATTTAGTATCAATTGGGAAATCCTTATCTTTATCATCAAATCTAGCATAGATTAGAATCTTATCAGTTCCTAATTCTTTGTAAATATCAGATCCATGTCCTTTTGATGGAGGAATAATTGGAATTAACTTTGCTGCTACTGATGCAGTAGAATTAATCCTACCCAGATCAACAAATCCCCAAGTATAATTTTTACCACCAGATGACACAATTGCACTGGTTATTTTTCCACTAACAACATCTACAACAACTTTACCACCAGTACCATCTCCAACAATGTCAAATTCTTGACCCAATCCACCAGAATATCCAGATCCTTGATTTTCAATATAAATCTTTTTGATTTGATTATTATTTACAGTTGAATCTGCATTATCACGAACTGATTGTATTTGAGACTCAGTGCTAGTTGTCCATTGATTTGGAACAGTTATATATTCAGTAGAATCAAATTTTATAATATCACTAGGAGAAACAGTAAACAAATACTTCCAAAGATATCCATCTCCACTACTACCACCAGCAGATGGTTCTAAATCAGTAAATAATGGTTCATCCTGAGTTGCATTACCTGTAACACTAATTCCTGAAGATCCATTATCAATACAAACATAAACATTGTAATTTTTATTCATTACATAGTAGTTTGCATCATAAAGTCTAGAAGCTTGTGTTATTGGTGCAGGATATGTTCCACTATAATCATGACGATACATTTCATATCTTGTTCCCTGTGTCCAATCCGTTCTTCTTATCAATCTTCTAATATTAGCAGCACCTACCTTCTTGCCAAACATTAAAGTATCGGCAGTATGATTTACGATGTCAATACTATCTGTTGGGTTCGGAATATTAGTATCCCAATTAGCGGTTCGACCAAAACCAACCATACTTGGATTTGTTAGTCCTAAAAACACATAATAAGCATTTGCAGAACTTTCTACAGTTTCTACAAAGTTATTTGCGTTTAAAATCCTAAATTGATCTGTTACAATGGCAGCCATATTATTAGCTTTTTCCTATATTTATACTAAGTTAAAGATTCTTTCTTAAAGGACCATTATTTCGGAGTCCAAATCCTCTTCGTTGAATCGTTGGGTATGTAGATAGACCAGATTGTCCATTAGTAAATCCAGTAACTCCCAACCCAATTGGGGGAACTCCTGTCCTAGTAAATCCTGAGAGTTTACCCCATGAGAACTTACCAACTGGACGTGTACCCTGAGTAGATAATCCGACTACAGGAGAATCAGAATGTACATTACAAGTAATAATACCTACATTAGTATCAAATTGAGATACTGTGTATACATTATTTAAGAATGTAGTTCCTGTACCAACCACGTCATCGTTATTGGTATATATGGAAGTTACTCCTGTGCCGATAGTTGTATCACAAATATAAATTGGTTGGTTACTTGTTAATGCAAAAGAACCACCAACAAAGAATTTAACTGCTAATGCAGTACCAACACCAACAGAAGTTGTAATTCCAGTAATAATACCACTAGCACCTTCAAAAGTACTTATAGTAGTAACAATCTCTGATGAGAATGTAGGTGCTTGTGCAATTACTTGTGGTGGATGTGCTTGTGAATATCCAAAGCCAGGATTGACTATAGATGATCCTGTAACAACACCATTTGTTAATGAGAGTGTTGCAGTAGCAGTTGATCCAATACCAGTTACAGTATTTGTACCATCAGGAACAAATGTAGTTGTCATACCAACCGAGAACGGATTAGCAATTTTAACAGTTACTGTTCCACTATATGCACTACCTCCACTAACAATATCTAATGAACTAATTGTTCCATTAGTAGCTACTATTGCAGTAATACCAGCAGCAACTGGATTTGATCCATCAACAATTAATCCACCAGCACTATCAACTGTTATATTACCAGCAGTTTTCTCATATCGGAAGAATTTTAATGCATCATCATCAATCCATACAAAATCATCAGTTGATTTGAGATCACCAATAATTCTTGCTGTTGGATAAACTTGTGCCTCAATAGAATCTCTTGCCTTAGAAACTAAATCACCATTAATCGTTCTATCTACTTTCTGTTTAGTCCAAGATAGTGGTTTATAATTATCTACATCAACACCTTGTTTGGAATATAAATTTGTTTCAATAGTATCAGATGATGTAATATCGTAGATAGTTCTAATATCCTGATTTGTAGTAGTACTAATTCCATTATGCTTGAATATTTGTACACTATCACCATTTTTCAATGAAGGTACAACATCAGTAACAGTAATACTATCAACATCATCAGTACCCTTATAGAAGAATACTGCAATATTATCATCAGCATCTGGTGCTTCAGTGAATATAAATGAAGTTCCACCTTCAAAAGTATATGATTCACCAGGTATTTGTAAAATACCATTTACAAATATCATCAATAATGCCTTTGGATCAATTAATGATGATTGTGGATCTAATTCATTAATTTCAAAACTTAATAAACTTCCATTATAGTTAAGTGGGAATCTTACTCTAATTCCATCTTGAAGATCTTTAATAGGGTCAATATAATCAAATTCACCAAAGTTCCAAGAAGCATACGAGTCGTTAAAGATTTCAAGAACTTCAAGTTCAAAATCATCTCTAATGTGTGTAAGTGATCTATCAGTTACAACTCCAACAGGTCTTATAATATCACCAACTTCAAATGAATACCCAGGATTTGTAATTCTAAATGTCTGGACATCATTTAATGTTGCAGAACTAACTGTTCTTGTAGCTGGTAATTGAGATGCGTTGTGTGTATTAACTACTGCAGTCACGATTCCAACTAAAGTTGTAATTGAAGATTGAACATTTGCACAATTGCCAGAATCATAGGTAATAGTATCATCAAATACTTGTGTTTTAGTAGTTAAAGCAACATCAGATACACCAACATTTACAGTAAATGTATTGCCAGAAGTTGCTGCAATAGCAACATTCGTATTATGTACAGGATCAGTTGATCTTGGATAATCATGATTAGTTCCATGATTGTCTCTATCACAAGTGAATCTTAATGAACTTGTAGTAATTCTAACAAGATTAGATGCTTTTTGTACTGCACCTGTAGTTGCAGTTTTAAAGGTATGTGCGTATTGATTATTTGCTGCAGGTACACCAACATCCACAGTAAATGTATTAACTGTTGTTGCCGCAATAGAAACCCAAGTATCATACTTAGGATCTGATCTTCTAGGATAAGTATGCTCTGTTGCATGACTATCTCTAGCACAAGTAAATGTTAATGAATTTGGAACAATCTTAACTAAATCTCCAGCATGGAATCCATGTCCACTAACTGTTAGTTGCAAATTACCAGTTGTATGGAAGTAAGATGCAGCAGTTGGTGTATGTGTAGATGGTGCATGAACTGGATATTTGTTATTTGGAACTGTTAGTACCAAATCTCCTGTAGATGCATCATAAGTTGCTGCAGTAGGTGTAGTTGAACCAACTGCGACTCCTCCATCATCTCTAATAGAAATACCACCTGCTATAGGAGCACTAACAAATGTATGTGCATATTGTGCGCCAGTTGCTGCAGAAACCTTTACATTCCTGATGGCTTTATTTGCCATAGTAGCAGCTTCTCTAAATGCATATATTACCTGCGCTTCTTCACCAGTAACAGGTGCTGGAGTAGAATAAACACCATTTACAAACAGATTCGCTGCATCATAAGTCTTATCATTACCACCATATCTCAAGTTATAAGCTACTGCTTCAAGAACATCTACAACATCATCAATACAATCCTGCTCAGTAAATCCAGATGGGTAATTATATGATGTATACTTATTCTTCATTCTTCTTGCAGCAAGATCACCAATAAAGAGTTTATTCTTTTCAATCAAATCTGCTGCATCGGCAAATTTATTATCAGTTCCAATTCCAATAGATGGTCCCATTCCCAGAGAAACTGATAATCCAATACCTGTCGTAGATGTATTTCCTAATCCACGTCTATAAACACCTGTTACTGGAAGACTTTCATAACTTGGTTGAGGTACAATTGCTTTTGGTTTTGTATATCCACTACCAGCACTATTAATGACAAATCCTGTTATTGTTCCACCAGCACCAATGTTTGCTGTAATTTGTGCAGCAGATCCAGTATGTCCACCTGCTTTTCCAACATTAACCGAAAGTGTATTTGCATTTACTACAGTAATTGCTAAGTTTGCATTACCACCAGCTGGATCAGTTGATCTTGGATAATCATGTCTAGTAAGATGTCCATCCTTAGAACATGTAAATGTTAGTGAATTTTCCACTAACTGTACATTACCACTACTTCTTCCATGACTAGGAATAGTTAAGGTCAATACACCAGTCTCAGAGACGTATGTTGCATTTGTAGGTGTAAATGGACCTCCTGTACCTGTTACAGCACCAGGAGCAGCACTAATGAATGTATGTGTATATGCAGGATCAGTTATTCCAATTGCAATTGTTGACTTATTATATCCAGATCCATAAGACCAGTTGAATGAATTAAGAGCACCAGTTGTTGCAATACCAACCGTAGTTATAGCACCAGAACCATTAATCTGTACGGTTACAGCAGCACCAACAAGAGGAGCAATACCCAATCCACCTGTAGATCCAACAGAAACAACTACACCACCTCTAGGTAGACTATTCTGATTCACATCAGCACTACTTATAACTTGCTTTCCACTGACAGCAGAACTAACTCCAGTGAAACTAACACTGGATATTCCAGAATGCTCAATGAACTCATAATTATTATCTGGGTTATTATCAGTAGATGGTTTTTGGAATATTCCATTTATTAATGCAATGGTGCTTCCAGTCTCAATACCAGTTGTATTAGCACCACCAACAGTAACTCTATAGGTTTGTCCAATTCCAGTAAAGGCTTCTGATATATCATCAAAAATAACGTTTTTACTATAACTATTTCTCAAATAAACCATTCCACCAAAATCAGATCTCAAAATATCAAGATTGGAAGCATCTTTCTGTGTATTACTACTACCTTTTGGTGATGAAGCAAAGTATATTGTAGTTCCAACAATATTAAAATCTCCATTATATAATCTAACTGTAGCATTATGATTATGTGTTGCAGGAGCAGATCCAACAAATCCTCTCTCTACTTCTACTAGACTTGCAGATCCTGTACCAGTAATAGGACCAAGAGCAGTAGTTCCTATACCAACAGAAGTAATCTGCATATACTCATTATCAATTTTTATAACATCTTCAGTTGTCATTGTTGCAATACCAGCAACTTCAAATATACTTCTAGAAGTTGTGATTGATGCACCATTATTTGTCAAAGTTGTAGTTACGGGTGTATATGCCAATGGTGCCTGAACAACATTATCAATACTCAATAAAGTCTTTTCAGATTTCTTACTCATTTCTAATTCATGAGCATTACCACCACCAATACTTGGGAAAGTTACTCCAGTACCAGAATTAGCATTTGATTGTGTTAATGCAAGTTTAAAGGTGTCTTTAGTTAATCTAATTGCATATACTTCAGTAGGTAAGTTAGTCTGAGATGCATGTTGCATATGAGTACCAGCAACACCTATGAAGGTTGAATTTGGTGTATATACTAATTCTTCACCAGTAGCAAAGAAATGATCATTAATAGTAAATATTCCAGTTACTGGATTTAATATAGATGTGTCTGCTGGATTAAATATCTTCTCAAAAATTGGAACTGTATTATGCCTTAATGGGAAGTCTTTTCTGTTGATTCTATCTCCATTTAATGCATTAAATCTGTATAATGATAATCCTTCATTAATAGTTCCATAAATGAGATCTGGAGCAACATTTAAATCATCATTTATTGTATAAACAACTTCACTAAATCTTTGAATCTCTAAAGGCTGTCCATTTACTTCAGAATCTGGTTTGAAATAATATTTAATTTTTCCTGATGCATAATTTGAAGTGAAATATCCCAATCCACCAGTACTTCCTATTGAAAGAAGTGGATAACTAGTTGTATATACCGAATCGTTATTATGAACTGTTAATAGTTGATGAACTGCACTTGTAGTACCAGAAGAAACTCTTATAATACTCTTAACAGTAGAACAAACATCAGAACTAATTCCTGTACTAATTGAGTAATTGGTACTTGGATTTGCAGCTGCAACAGTAAGATATTCAGCATCATATCTTAAAGATCTTTCATTACCATCTGATTGTCCAGATTGTTTAAATCTATAAGTTCCAATACCAGCAGAAGTTACACCAAAACCAACAATTTTAGATCTTACAAGTAATTCACTACCAGAAGTAGGGTTCTCATAATGTAATGATAAAACATTTGAAGCTAATTTAGAAGTTATTATTCCTATAGAAGGAGCAGAATATCCAGTATATTGTGATGTATCAGTATAATATTCGGCAATAAATGAGTTTGTACCATCATGAGTTACTACAACTTCAACTAAATTCTTTTCATTTGTAGTTTTATTAGTAACTTCAACAGAAGCAAAGTAAGATTCAACAGCAGTTGTAGCTCTTGAAATTAATTCTGCAGTTGATCCAATACCAACAGTAGCATTTACACCAGTAAGATCAACATATCCAATAGATTGTGTACCAATACCAGGTAAATCATTATTGAATGAATTCTTAACAACTTTTAAATCAAGGTCATCATTATATACATCTGTGGGTGTAAATCGTATAGTTCTATTATCAACATCATTAATTGTTGATAAAATTCCTATTTTTTCTGAGGAATTACTTACTGATCCTTTTTCAAGGACAAATGTATTTGTATTATCACCATATGTGATAAATTCAGTAGATTCAATATCATTAGTTTTTGGATTAATGATCTGAACTAAGAATCGTGAATAACCTTCTTCAATAGAGAAGTCAACATATGGATATTGTGTTCCTGCTTCTGAGAATAAAGGACTAATATTGTCTATTGTTAGGACTCTATTAGTTTTACATAATGTATAATTTGCTAATTTTTTAGTTTTGAATTCTACAAATTTAGATCTAGTTCCTAAAATATCAACATCTTTCGTCATATCAAAGGAATTGATAGTATCAACTCTATTCTCTACTATAAAATCACTTACTACCGTTGTTGCATTCGTATTAGCAGTAGATCCAACTCCTACAGAAGATGAAATACCAACATCAGCAAAATTCTTAAGTCCACTTGTATGAAGTAGTCTATTAACTGGATTAACTAACTCATCATATGTAATTGGACTCTTAACAGTATATGATAGATTCTGATAGTAATCATTATCAGGTATTACCTGAAAATCTTGATTTAATTTACCAATATCATCACTCCAACCATAATCCTTTCTTAAGGAATAATCAACATCAAATCTAGCATAATTTTTAATTATTTCATTAATAGTAGCAATAGATCCACTAAAAGCACCTAATATTTTTTCACCAATTGATAAATTATATGTCCCTTTAACTTTAATAGTATTAGTAACACTTTCTGTTACTTTTAAATCAACTTTATTATATTGACTGTTTGTAAGTACTAAAAGATCTTCACCAACAGAGAACTTAGTTGGAACTTGAGATGACTTAAATCTAGGATATTCGTTATAATTTACAAGAGAACCAAATCCATTCTGATTTGTTTTAGCAACTCCTACAATAGTTGTACTAATGCCCGTTGCTATTCCATTCATATTCCATTCTACTTTATCTGATGGACCAGATGAACTATATGCACTTACGGTAAAGAATTTGTACCCATAATCCTCAGAATTAAATCCACTACCAGCAATAAATGATTGCAATCCTTCTACAAAGATTTGATCTCCAACAGCAAATGGAGGACTACCAAAACCAGTAATAGGAGTAACTAAAGTACAAGTTGCAATACCTACGGTTCCATCATAATCAAGAGTCTTAACAGAAACACCATTTGTATTATTAATAGCAACTATTTTCTGTTCTATAGGAGTTAATCCTTTAGGTTCTTGAATAATATTAACAGAACTAACTGTAACACCATTAAGTTCTGCCTCTATTATTCCTGTAGAAGCTTTAAGTCCAGTTGTAGGATCTACAATGATTAAATCTGGCTCATTAGTATATCCACTACCACCATATGTTACATCTATTGATTTAATAGTATATGCATTTATTAAAGAGATTTTAGATGGAACAAAAGCTTCTGGTCTAAGAGTCTTGTCTGAAGAATATTCAAAACCCGGATCAATAATTCTAACATTACCAATTCTATTAATATTTTTAGATACTGCTAGAATCTCTGCATTTATTCCTTGTGTGGATCCAATACTTACAAAATGTGGTAGTTGATTATATCCAAATCCACCAAAATTCATCTTAAGACTATCAACACCACCAATATCTGTTAATGAATTAGTTGTATATTTTAAGTTCTCGGTATTTGTTTGAGTATATGAAAGTACTTCTGGAACTGCTCTCAATGAGACATTAAATGTAGTTGACCCAACACCAAATACAGAATATTTTCCACTATATGTACTATCAACATAATTAATTTGAGAATTATAAACAACTTCAGTGTCTGCAGTACTAATATATCCAGATTTCTCTACTGAGTAGTATACTCTAGCTGGATTAGTAGAGGAATATTTAAGGTTGGATGAAGTTCCAACTCCAACTACACTGAAATTATTAGTACTTCCTGTCGAAACAAATTCATTTTTAAAATCTGCATCATGGAAGAATTTAACATTATATCCAGTAAGAGAACTATCTGATGTGTCAAATACCAAATCATTGTTATTAACTACTGATATTGGTGGGTTAATTAATGATAATTCTTGAGCAGATCCACCAGTACTATTAAAGTTTACGACTGTTGGTGGGAAATTAACAACATCATAATGAGTTTTGGCCAATTGAATATTATCATCATCAATTCTATAAACATAATATGCTCCTTCAGATAATCCACTAACAGCAGTGTTTGCAGTATAGAAGACTTTATCTCCTGTTTTTAATCCATGTGCAGCAAGTGTAATCTGATTAGTTGTGGAATTAATACCAGCAGCAGCAAATGCTATTGGATTAACCAATAAATTCTCGTTTATGTACTTTAATCTAACAGATATTGAAGTACCAATTCCAACAGATTGATCAGAATTTGCAGTGATATGTACAATATCACTATTTGCCATACTATGTGAAGTAGTAAGAGTTACTTTTGCATCAATTTTTTGAACTTTTGCAGTTACTTGTGAATGATCAGATCTAATTAAATAATCAAATTCATTAGAACCCTTAGTATGGAAATATAGACCGTCTGTAGATGTTGTTAATCCAACTTCAGTAGTAACTCCAATATAATCTTTAGATTTTTTAATAACATAAAGAGTCTGATCTGAACCAGATATTGGTATACCAAATGCAGTACTACCACCAGTATTTGATACTTGTAAAGCTGAAGTACCTTTTGTAAATATTACTTTTTGATTGGTGTTAAATGGATGATTTGGTAAGTATATAGATTGTGCAGGTGTAGATGCAGCGACTTGTACTTCGCCTATAGTGTATGGACTTGTAGATCCAATACCAGCTATTGTACCAACACCAAGTGCTTGTGAAGGATTAAAGTATACTAGATCATTTACTGTTGACTTAAACTGCTTAGATTTTACTGGTAATGTAAAATAACTTGGAGTTAATTCTAAATCAGTAGACGATGTATGTGCAGCACCTACAACGCCTCTCATAACCCTTATAACCTTTCTATCATCAAATGTATTCAGAACTAGGAATTTCTCTGTCCCGATGCCTATACTACTACCTGCAGAGACATTAGGTGGTACATTAGAAACATAAATGTCAGTTATAATTCCTGCAGTTGCATTTGCAACAACATCTTTCGTTAATACGGTTCTATCTGTGGTTATTCCTATAGAATGTGTCTTTGTCAATCCTTTTATGGAGGTTGATACTCCAGAAATAGTTAAATTGTCATTTTTAAGGAATGTGTGTGATGTTGAAATATATCCAGATATTTGATTAGGATTATCCCAAACCATTACAACATCCTGGTATGTATCAATAGATGTTTGAATATTAAGAATTGATTTACCAGTTATAGTATTGACACTAGCATTTAATCCACCACCAATTCCACTAGCAGTGGTAAATTTAGCAATTTCACCAACTTTATATCCACTTCCACTTTCTATAATGTTAAATGAATCAACAGATCCTTTCTTAACAGACTCTACTAAAGAAATTTGTTCTATTGCTTCATTAGATTCAATTAAATAATCATTATCTGCATATTTGTCAGATACTTTATATGGGAATGTATTTCTAACTAAAGCCGATGATCCAAAATCAAAATTATTCTGATTAATTAAGAAATTATCACTAACTGGTTCGGATCTGTAGGAATTACCTATAAAATAAGGAAATTCTGGTAATCTACTAACACTGCTTATACCAGCAACATACACATAGGCTCCTTGTGGATATTCTGGAGTTTTGGTAAATATGCCATTATTTTCATCCAAATCACCAGAATTATCAAAGATATAATCCTCTACAAAGAACCCAGAATTAAATCCAGATGGTCTGTCACTAAGAATTCCACTAGCATTGATGTAACCACTCTCTAAAATCTTTATTGGAGAATTTCTATCAGATGGATCACTATGTCCATATGGTCCATAAATCGGATTTCCGTCATATGCCCATCCAATAATTGGTGAATGATCTAATCCAGTATCATTAAATTCACTATTACCAGTTACAGTAGAATATCCAACATATCCGTATTCTATGCCTTTATCAGTGTCTATCAATACAGATGTATCACCATTAAATTTATTAACTGTTAGTTTTCTAACATTAGAATCTATAATAGCACCAGATCCTGCGGCAATAACCTTAATATTTGTATTAACCTGAGTATAATTAACACCTGCATTGATTATTGTTACATCAGTAATTTTACCATTATTAATAGTTGCTCTTAGCTTGGCACCTATACCATCACCAACTACTTCTAGTAAAGGAGCAGATGTATATTCTCTTCCACCAAATTGAATGTCAATAGCAGTTATTGATCCACTAGTTGTACCAATGCCTATTGAATTATTGGTAATAATTGGTCTTAATTGTGCATCTTTACCGTTTTTAATGGTTATTGTTGGCTTTTTCTCAAGATTTAATACAGTACTACCATATCCAGTACCTCCATCATAAACATAAGTATCAATTATAGATCCTTGAACAACAGGAATTGCAGTTATTACTCCAACTGGACCAGAATATTCAATAGCTAAATTGAGTTCTACAGGTGGATACTCAAAATTCTGTAATCCACTTCCAATAGTCCCAAATTTAACATAATTCTTTCTTGTATAATTTGAAGTTATTGTGCCAGCAATTCCAGCATCAACAAGTTGAAACGCATGATCACTAACTTTAATAACTTTATAGTGATTACTGGTTGTTGTAATTCCAGTTTTTACTGTTAATCCAGAAATTCCTGTGCCACCAGTAGAATATAAAATATTCTCACCATCACCAAAACCATGATTTTCATAATTAACTGTTGATGTAATTGTAGAAATACCAGTCTCACCAACAATTAATTTCCTATTTGTATATCCTTCACCTGGATTTATTACTTTAAGTGAATATAATGTATTTTTATCTTCATACAGTCTAAATTTCTGAGTACCAACATTGGTAAATGATGTGAATCCAACTGTATTAATTCCAGTATTATAGTCATTAAGAGTTGGGAATAACTTAATAGTGCTTGAATTAATTACTTTTGGCCAATATACTGATCCAGATTGTAAATATTTGTTTTGATTTGCATTATTACTAATTTCTCCAATACTAACAGAATCACTTCCATTATTGTTGTAAATTAAAGCCTGTCCATCTGCTAAATTATGCTGACCTAAGAAAGTTATTGTATCATCAGTAAGATCAACACCACCACCTTGAATACTTAAACGAGCATCAAAGAA
>Ga0098041_1000290_pt1 | contig 20741 bp, 15 predicted proteins | sample 8_EtaG_FD_77066 | JGI IMG/M metagenome (GOLD analysis project Ga0098041, IMG submission 77066) | Marine viral communities from the Subarctic Pacific Ocean - 8_ETSP_OMZ_AT15162 metaG | ecosystem: Environmental > Aquatic > Marine > Oceanic | place: Pacific Ocean | collected 2015-01-08
GACTATAGTCTACAAGATGCTAGTGTAGATACCAGTAACGGAAACGTAAGTGGAGGAGATAATTCTAGGGTTAGTGAAGGTTTAACAATCAGTAATGTAGTCCATTACAAACCAGTTAAACACTTTGAAACTTGTAAACATGCTCCAGCTGGTACTTTAACTTCTGCTACAAATTCAGCAACTGTTACTGGATCTGGTACAACATTTACAGAATTTATACAGCCAGGTGATCAAATTTATGAAAGTGAAACAAATCCAGCTAGTTGGATTGGTACTGTAAAAAGTGTTAATAATGATACATCTCTAACATTGGTTGAAAATGCTGGTGGTGCAAACAATGATACAACATGGGCTGTGATTTCTCCAAGAGTTAAGTATACAATACCATCTCCTACATTTGGTTCTGGTGATTTCAATAATGCTCCTAAGAGAGATTATGTTATGTCTGGTGGTGCTTTATCATCAGGTGTTGGTGCTCAAACTGGATATTCTGGGTCAGGTTATAATGTTATTAGTACAAACAATGCTGGTTATCAATCATATAACTTTAGATTTGGTATTCAGAAGAGAACATACAACCAAACTCCTCTACTAAATACAAAAGGAGAATTAACAGTAGTGAATTCTCCTGATAATGCTTCTAAGGTTGTAAAACCAGCTATGGGTGATTTATCTAAATACTTACCTGCTAACTTTAATGTTGAGGTAACTAGATTGAATCCTAAGACTCACGTTGAAAGATCTATTTCTATTGTGGGTTCTCAGGCAAACATTTAATATATGGAGATTAACAAATGTCGTATTTTCTAAGTAATGAACAAGAAGATGAGTTGAGTTTTTTCCTTGATAGAGAGAACAAGAAAATTTGTGAGGATCAGGTGTCTTCTGCATCTGATCTGCCACAAGAATTGAAAGATATAGTACAGAAGACTATAGATGCTGGAAGTCCTATTCCTGCTTTTGATCCTGCTGTTGGATACTATACAGTATCTTTTACACCATGTGATGAAGGTAATAGAATCTATGCACATCATCATTTATCTGGAGTTAATGAAGCTATATCAGATCCACTTAAACAGAGGATTGATATGGAAGAGTTGGCTAAAATGGAAGAGGCAAGAAAACCTAAACCTGTTACGCCAAATGTAGAAATTGTACCGCCAGAAGAGTACGGTGATGAAGTTCAGTTACCAGATGACATTGATTTTGATAAGGATATGTCTGCTGTAGCAGTTGCTGATGCTTTTGGAGGGCCTCCAAAAGAGATTTTAGATCAGATGACACAAGACGAAAAATTAGGAATTATAGATAATTCCAACGACTAAATAGAACAGGGATATATATCCCTTTTTTGTAGGTATATACCTAAATGGAGGAATGAAGCCATATGGCCACCACAATTAAGCTTAAATCTAGCACTAGTGCTGGAAGCGCACCGTCATTATCCAATCTTGCTCTACGAGAATTAGCGGTAAATACTACCGATGGATATATGTACATGAGAAAAGGTAACGGATCTGGTAGTGATTCGATTGTTAGGGTTGACTTTGGGGCTGCTCTTCCTCCTGCTGAGGATACCTCAATAGTTATGGCAATCGCACTGGGTTAATATTATGGCTAATGCATTTAAGAATTATACAAAGAAAGAAGTAGGTACATCCGTAACAGATGCCTATACAGTAGGTGGTAGTACGACCTCTGTTGTTATCGGAATTACTCTTGCTAATAGGTCAGGAAATCAAATAAATTGCGATCTTATACTTAATGTTTCTAGTGGAGATGATGTATATTTAATTAGAAATATCCCCATACCAAATGGGTCATCCTTTGAATGGATGGCGGGTAATAAACTTGTTATGGAAGCTAGTGATAAACTTCAAGTAAAATCGGATGCCGCATCTAGTCTTGATGTAGCGATCAGTGTCCTCGAACAGACTTGAGGTAACTAATGGCATATTTCGGAAGACAACCATTAGCAGGTGAAGTTGTACTATTAAACCAACTTAGTGGGTTTAATAATAGTACGAAAACGTTTAATCTTACTAGAAGTATTAACGGTACTAACCAAGCATTTTTTCCAGTAAACGATCAAAGTTTATTGGTGTCACTTGGTGGTGTTCTTCAACAACCAGATAAGACTGGTACTATAGGTTTTACTATTAATGGTAGTCAGATAACATTTGCAGCTGCTCCTTTAACTAATGCCAAGTGTTTTATTATTTCATATGGTCATGTAATTGATACTAACAGACCAGGCGATCAAAGTGTAACTTCAGAGAAGATTAAACCACCAGGCCCAACATGGGATTCTGCTGGTAGTTTAAGTATTAGTGGTACTGGATATGTTGATATACCAGCTGGTACTACTGCTCAGAGGCCAGGATCAGCAAACACTGGTATGCTTCGTTTCAATACCAACTTTAATAGATATGAAGGTTATGATGGATCAAGTTGGGGTCAATTAGGAGGAGCTGGTGGATCATCTGGAGATGGAGTATTTTATGAAAATGATACAAATGTCACAGCAAGCTACACAATCTCTACAAATAAAAATGCTATGAGTGCAGGGCCTATAACAATAAATAATAGCGTCACCGTAACGGTGCCCAACGGATCAGTTTGGACGGTAGTATAACATGGCAGTCTCACTTCACGGAAATAATGGTTTAGTAACCACAAACGGTACAGCTGCTGCTCCTAGTCTTGCAGCACCAGATACTGATACTGGTTTATACTTTGGTACAAATTTAATTCATGCAACTACTAGCGGATCAGAAAGGTTTCGCATCCAAGCAGATGGTAATATTCTACTACAAGGTGGAAAAATATATGGAGAAGATGCTGCAACAAATACATTCACACTTCAAAGTACAAGTGGTAATGCTAATCATTCAAGGATTGAAATAGGAGTAATTCAAAACAGTGATAATGGTGGTATTAATTTTTATACAGCTGGATCATCAGCAGCAGAAAAAAGATTAACTATTAAAGGAACATCTGGTAGCGTTGGTATCGGAGATGATAATCCAACATTCTCAGCTATTAATTCAATAAGTGCCAATGCTGCCAGGGGAATTGAAATTCACAAGAATGGTACAGATACTGGAAGTGCAATAAAACTTGCAGGGGATAATGGTTCAGGAACTAAAGCATGGAGTCAGTTAGGATATTCTGGTGCAAATGCAACAGCACATTGGGCAAATTATAATACATCAGGAACTAAACTAGGTGAGATACTAATAGGATCAACAGGTAATATAGGAATAGGAGATAGAACATCAAGCCCAGATGCAGATCTACACGTTCATACTGCGAGTGGAGAATCAACTATTCATGTTGAAGGTGCTACTAATGCGAATTTAAATTTAAGATCTCATAGTGGTGATAGCACTGTTAAGTTTTCAGATGCTTCAGCATCTAATATAGGTAATATAAATTATGATCATGCAACTGATTCATTATCATTTAGGGTTAATGCTAGTCCAAGACTTACCATCACATCAGGTGGTAATGTTCAAATAGACAATGATTCAGGAAAGTTTGAATTAGGAAATGATCAGGATATAAGTTTTTATCATACTGGAACTCATGGATTCCTAGAGAATGATACTGGTACTTTCTACATTAAATCCGACACTATTTCATTGAATAAAGCGAATGGAAATAATGTAATGTGGACTAATGGTTCTGAGATGAGATTTTATCCTAGCGACTATGGTTTTGGAGGAGCTGTTCCTGGCGGAAACCCAGCTGGTAAAGCTGTCTTCCTTGCTATAGGTGATAGTGATACTGGTATTGTACAAGATGGTGATGGACAACTTGAAATATGGGGTAATAATAATGAGGTTGCAAACTTTAATGCTATTGATGGATATACAAGTACGAAACTAATAACAACAAGTAATAATATGACTATGGGTGGAAGACTCATACATTATGGTGATACAGATACTTATATGGAGTATACTGATAATCAAATAGAATTCGTAACTGGTGGTTCCAGTAGAATGTATGCAAATAATTATGCAGTATATGTTCGGTCTGGTTTTCCACTTGCATTTCTTTCATCTTCAGGTGCTACACCAAACATAAAATCTGGTGGAACAAATAATCAAGATTTATTATTCACAAGTGGTTCAGGAAATCCTACAAGACTTCAAGTCCATTCTGATGGAAGAATTGGTGTTAATGCAGGTGGTACTACTGCTCTTACATCTTTAGATATTAGACACCATAATGGAACTGCTGGTTCTGCTAGTGGCCCTTCAACTGTAGTAACTATTTGTGCTGGACGTAACAGTAGTAGAGGAATGGAAATTAAAACAGGAAGACCTACTTCTGGAAACCAGAATGATGCAGCTGTTTATTATAATGCAAAGGATACTGAAAGTTCTACTTATCATGCTCAACATATATGGCAGTTAGGTGGTACTAATAGAATGGTACTTGGATATACAGGTGGTGGTGCAAAACTTGGCGTTGGTACTGATACTCCAGACGGAAGAAATGGTTCAATTGATATATCATCTACTGATACTACAGCGTGGAATCCTACTTCTGATCAACGTTCTGAAGCATCACTTACATTAAGAAATCCTAGTGCAAATACTAATACATTTACTGCTCTTCACTTCTTTAATGGTGGGGGAACTGGAACTGATATTACTTTAGCAGCTGTTAGAAAAGCAAATTTTGAAGCAGATTTCCATGTGATGAGGCGTATTAATAATGCAGGTTCTGGAAATGATAATCGTGCTTCAGTTACAATGCGAGGGTTAAATACTGGGCCTAGAGTTATTATATGGGCAGAAGGAGATGGTGATAATAATGGAGATCAACAATGTGGTAATCATATATTTGAAAGTCAGCAAAGGCCTGGATTTAACCAGTATGTATATTGGAATTTTAAAGTAGGATCTGCAAGTTATAGTAGAGCAGGAAGTTTTAGATATCATTGTACTTGGTCTACAGGACATGCTTCTGGATCTGGATATCAAATTGGAACTGTTTTATGGATTAATAACCATAATAGTAATGGAACTTGTGATGTTCGTGAACATCTTGTTTACAGGCGTCGCTACAATAATGGTCATCATTATGGTTGGACAAGTGCTCCAGAATTAGAAATATTCCAGTCTAATAATACAGCTACAAATGCATCTATTATAATCAGATGTCAAGGACATGGTAGTCATAATAGTAATTCTTATGATATGTCAACCGTTGTTCACCTACATATAGAACATATGTCAGTTGCACAGAACTCTATAACACCAAGACTAGAACGTTTTGGTACTTCTAGTGTTAGTGGTACTGGATCTGGTGTTAGTGGTGACAGACTTGGATATTGTACTTTTTCTGATAGTGCTCCAACGGCAAATACAACAGACTTCTAATTTTTATTCTCTTATTTACTATTATGGCAATTTACAAAGGAAAATACTTCAAAGAATCTGATGATACATGGACTGTAGAATTGTATGCAGACGATACTTTAGTAGAAGTTCATAAAAAGGTTCCAAGTGAAAATAATGCAAAAGCATGTATCATTCCTTGGTTTGCATCTGAAGGTGGAACTAAAGAAGGAGTTAATTCCAGTAATTTCACTCCTGATATGGATAATTTTGATTCGTTATATGTCAAGACCTAAATATCTACAATGAGGAACTATAAAAAATGAGTGCAGGTATACGAGCTGGTTCTAGTAATGACGGTTACATTCAGGTAAGCGGTAATGATATTATCACGGCTTTAAGTGGTGGTAATGTCGGAATTGGCAATACAAGCCCTAGCACTAAGCTACATGTTAATGGAACTGTAACTGCTACTAATTTTGTTGGTGCTATAACTGGTGCTGTAACTGGTACTTCATCTGGTAATCCAACTTTAGCAAATGGTTCAAATAATAGAGTTATTACAGCAACTGGATCTAATGCATTAACTGGTGAAGCAAACTTAACTTATGATGGATCTGATTTAGTATTAAATCATGCATCGGGAGATAAAGCACTTCGTTGGGCGACAGGAGGAACAAATAAGTGGAGTATTTACCATAATAATGGTGCTGGAGCACTTGTAGCGTTTGATAATGCAAATAATGCAGAAAGGCTTCGCATCACATCAGCAGGTAAACTTGAAGTTAAATCTTCTGCTGCAAATACCATATCTTTAGCTCTTGTAGATAATGATTCAAGTAATGAGATCTGGCGAGTAGGTCAAGCAGCAGATGGTGATGGATATGTAGAGGTTTTAGAGGATGGTGGAACTGTTGGATGTAAATTAGATGCATCTGGAAACAGTTTTACTATGGGCAAATTTGGTGTAGGAATGGCTAGTCCAAGTCACGCCTTAGATGTTTTAGAAACTTCTTCTCAAACAGTTGTAAGGTTCCTTTCTAATCATAGCACTTTAGGTGGTGGTATACAAGTTAAAAATAATAATGCTAGAGGTGCAGTAGAATTTCTTTATAAAGATGGTACTAACCAAGCTGCTATCTTTCATTCAACTGGAGGATGGACTTGGAATAAAGAATTACAATTAGTTGGATCAGGTGCTAAACTTCGGATTGGTACTACTTCTGGTAATCATATGTTAAATGTTGATAGTGGTGATGGTACTGACGGTCATATGATAGCATCTTTTAATGGTGAAGAAAGTTCAAATCATGCTGGACTTAATATCGCACATTATCTTTGTGGTTCAGATGATAATAGAACTGGATTATACTGGGAACATCAGAACGTATCCAATGAAAGAATGTGGATGGGTGATGATAAGAGATTATATTTAAAGAATTCTAATCCATCTGAAAGTACTGCTCAAGGAAGATATATAATGACCGTTGAGGGTGGTCTTGCTGATTATCCAAGTGGTAGTAGTTATGATAATGCAGCAAAGAGTGCATTAGAAATCAAGAAACATTATCCTAATTCACAGAGTGGAAACTATTGGATATATGATCACAATGGTGTTCCCAGACAGATATATTGTGATATGGAGATTGATGGTGGTGGATGGATGCTATGGAATGATTATAATGTCAGTGGACAGACTTCTATGAATGAGGCATTGGGTGGAAGTTCAACTTCTCCTAATGCTGGTCTTGCTCGTAGTAATTATGGTAACTATGCATATTATCAGGTTCTTATAAGAGCATCAAAAATTGATGATGGAGATAGAGAAGCTTTACATACTATTGTTCAACTTGATCATAATGGAAATTTATTTAGAAAGTATGATTATGGTGAGGAATTTTTTAAAGAAGATGTGGGAGATCCATTTGATCCAACAGTAACACAGTATTTCCAATCTGGTTCTACTGGTGAATTTATCAAGATCGATGGTGCATATCAACCACAGTTAGGTGCTAGTGGATGGCAAACATTTAGTGGTGGTGGATGGCAGACTGTTTGGGTTAGAGAAAAGGATTCCAGACTTTCTCCTGGCGATCATAGATCTTATGCAATGCATGAGAGAGTATATGGATTTAATGATAATGGTGTACCAATTTGGCATAATTCTACCAGTATGGGAGTACTACCTTACTGGACTGATATTAGAGGTGGTGCTGGTATAGATGGAAGTGGTCTTAATTCTAGTGGTACTCAAACTGATAGTATACATGATAATGGTAGAACATTGTATTCAAATAATGGAAATAATGGTGACTTTTTACATGGTAGGATACATGGTGTATTTCTTGGAGAGTTTGAAATTGCATTTAAATTGGGTTATTGGTGGGGATGGTCATATGGAGGTGTGAATGCTGGTATAGGTGTTGCAGAAACTATTAGAGATGGTATAGCTTGGCCTTATAGAATTGATGCATCTGCTCAATATGCTGGATTTGGTCTTAATAATAATAGTTCCAATAATAAATGGTATCCTTTCCATCATTATAATGGTGATACTTCAACTACAATAGGAAACAGTGGTTCTGGTTGGACTGGTGGTAATAGTGCATTTAATATTATGTGGAGAGAATCTGATGGTACGATAAAAATAAGACGACAAGATAATACTCATGGTACATATACATATGGAAAATTTGTTGGCCCATTAGTTTTTGGTAATGGTACTCAATCTCCAATGTTTACTGAGGTTGGATTATGTGTGGATAAACCTTGGAGTTCCAATGGTAATTGGATGAGATAATGATTAATTACAATAAACTCATAAATATTTAAAAACAATAATGTCTACATTAAAGGTCAACAATCTACAGGTAGGACAAGATTCTACAGCAACCAATAACCTAACATGGTTCCAGCCTGGTAGTCCAGACGGTACTATTAGGTTAGGTTCTGGTAATGCTGGGTCTGCAACTACTAAATTTACCTTTGATAAAGATGGTAATTTAACTTGTGTTGGAAATATAACTGCTAATTCTATTATTGCACCGATTGAAGGTACACTAGATGATTGGATAGTACATGCTGGCGATACTGATACTAAGATTGGATTTCCTGCTAATGATCAGTTCTCAGTAGAGACAGGTGGTTCAGCAAGACTTACAGTTACCAATTCAGCAACTACTATTGCTAATACTGCTACATTTACTGGTAATAGTGTAGTTAGTGGAAGTTATTTTGATATACAAAACAATAAAAAATTACGTTTAGGTACTAATGGAGATTGCTCTTTTTATTTTAATGGATCTGCGACTCTTATAGAAACTGGTAATAAAATAATTCATATACAGACTGATGCTTCTATCAGATTACAGAAGAACTCTCCGCAAGCACATATGCTAATTGCTAATGCTGGTGACTCAGTAGATTTATATCATAATGGAACATTGAAGCTAGCAACGGATGCGGATGGAATTAGAATTGGTTCTGGGGGTGGTGATAATACAATAGTTGATCTTCATAATGCTTCTTATGATAATGGTGTGATTCAATATTATAATGGTAGTGTTAATATAAAAACTGGTAGTTCTAATGGTGATAGACAGATATCACTAGAAACAGCAGGTTCATCAAGACTTCTCATCGACTCCAATGGAATGTCTAAATTCACACGGGGTTCGACTGGAACAGTTGCTCATTTTTATGCTAATGCTAGAGAATGTAATATTTTACTCCAAAATGATGCACAAACTTGGAAGATAGTTAATTATGATTATGGTAATGATGGAACAGATAATTTGGGATTCCATGATGGAACTGCTGATAGATTAGTTATTAAGAAAGGTGGAAATATAGGTATAAACGATACAAGTCCTACATTCAGTCTTGATGTAAATGGAACAGGAAGATTCACAGATAATCTTACAATTAATACAACGAAAAAGATACAAACAAATTCATCACAAGGACAATTAACGATTCAAGGTGGTGCAACTTATCCAGGCAGTGCAATTAAATTTGCTGGTGGACAGTCTGGTGCAACAGATAGAGGAATAATGAAATTTTATTCTAGTGATACGACCTCCCTAGTAGAAGTTGCTGAGATAAGACCTGATAAAAAGGTACAAGGTATATTAGTAGGAAGGAGAGAATATTCGGTATCTATGGCTGCTCATACTACTTGGTATTATGTTTGTACGGTTCATAGTAATAGTTTATGCTCACAAGTAGAATTTGGGGTTAATGGTACTAGAGATAGTACTGTTTTCAATGCACATTTTGATGTTCTTAGTACCCACGCTGCTCCACAATATCAGGTAACATCTGTTGGTTGTAATTATACTGCCGTTTATATGAAAATGCAGGGAAATAATTACGGTGCTTATAATGTTTACATCAAGAGAAGTGGTACAACTGGTGCATGTACTGCTAATGTGAGAGTCTATCCAAGAATGAATGAGTATATAGATGAGAATGAGGATAGTGGTTATACTTCTACTGCTTTTGAAGTTACAGCATTCTCTGGTAAGAGAATATGGTCTAGTACTGCTAATAATGCTGATTTAGATATTCATGGAAATCTTAGTAAGGGTAGTGGATCATTTAAAATACCTCATCCATTAACCTCATTAAAAGATACAAAGAATTTAGTACACTCATTTATTGAAGGGCCATCATGTGATTTGATATATCGTGGTACTGCTACATTATCCAGTGGATCTGCCACAGTTAATATTGATACTGTAGCAGGTATGACTGCTGGTACATTTGCTGCATTGAATAAAAATGTTCAGTGTTTTACAACAAATGAATCTGGATGGGGTGCTGTTAAAGGATCTGTATCTGGTAATATATTGACAATTACTGCACAAGATGGGTCATCCACAGATAATGTTTCTTGGATGATAGTTGGACAAAGAAAAGATGATGTTATTAAAGGTTCTTCTATAACTGATGCTAATGGTGATCTTGTCTTAGAACCTTCTATAGATGTTACAGAAGCTTCTCCAACAGATTCATATCCATCTGACCCCAGTCAATACAATTCTCCCTAATAAATACTAATAAAAAGAAATGGCATACATAGGTATCGGGCCCGCATCATTTACGAATAATCTGACTAATGTCCAAATTCTTGACGACATTAAGGCAGGTTTTAATGGCAGTGAAGACGAGTTTGAATTAGCATCTAATAGTATACCTTTTCAGGCTGTTTCGGATAGAGCTTTAATGGTCATTCTTGGTGGTGTTATACAAGCGCCAGGAGTAGACTATACAATTAATGGAACGAAAATAATTTTTACTACTCCTCCTGTATCAGGATTAACATTTTATGCGAGAAATATATATGGTTTAAATGCACTTAATCTTGTTAATGATGGAACAGTTGGCCCTTATAGTTTAACTACTGGTGGCCCATCATGGGATACTAGTGGTAATATTACTATTAGTGGCAATTTAACAGTACAAGGTTCTACAACTACTATTCAAAGTACTACATTAGATGTAATAGATAAGGATATTAAATTAGCATCTAACCAGAGTACTAATGCAGGGATTGATACAGCAGGATTACTTTGGGGTACTACAGCAGTTAAGTTAAAGTATTATAATAATGGTGGTACAAATCCTGGCTTAAATATTGAAGGAACGAAAGTTGGTCTTGGTGTTACAGCTCCTATAGGAAAATTACATGTAGTTGAACCGACTCAAGGTAATAGTGTTATACAACTTAACTCTGGAGATAATTATCCAAGTGTTAATAGAAATCTGACTATCAAATCTGGTGCTGGTGGATATGCAGGTGCTAGATGGATATTTGATGCTGTTAGTTCTGGAGGTCAGTTAGATTTCCAGACAACTAGTACATCAAGACTTCTAATTGATCAGAGTGGTCATATAACGCCAGGTGCTGCAGGTACTCAAGATTTGGGTAGTACTTCAAAAGAATTTAGACATATCTATCATGGTGATAGTGGAAAAGCATTTTTTGGATTAGATCAAGATTTAAGTGTTTATCATAATAATTCACATGCTTTCATTAATAATAGTACAGGTAATTTAAACTTACAAACTAGTGGAAATGTATGGATAGAGAACCAAGGAGGTACTAAAGTATGGATTAAAGCTATTGCTAATGGATCTGTTGAGCTCTACGATAATAATATAAAAACCTTCCAAACTGATGCTAATGGAATACGAGTTTTAGGGCCAGATGGAGGAGTGGGAAATATTGAATTGTTTGCTGACAGAGGAGATGATAATGCTGATAAATGGAGATTCCAAACAAGTGCTACTGCAAGTGAACTTAGTATTCAAAATTATGTAAATGGTTCTTGGGAAACAAGTATTAAAGCTACAGGTAACTCACATACTGAACTCTACTGTGCTAATGAAAAAATGTTCCAAACCAATGGGGATGGAGCAGAATTTTTTGATGGTGATAATAACTTTAATCTCTACTTCACATGTGCTGGAACAAGACGAGGTTATATTTTTGTAGATGCAACAAATGGTGGAAAAATGTCCTTTATGGATCCACAAAACCATACTTTATTGAGTGGTACAAAAAATTCATCTGTTGATCTCTACCATGATAATACACTTAGATTACAAACAAGCTCAACGGGAATTTCAGTAACAGGAGAAGTTGCAGCAACACAAGACTATCCAACTATTAGACCAATATTCGATTGGAATTTTGCTGCAATCAAGAAATTAGATTCAAGAATAAGATTCATAAGAACATCAATTGGAACATATGTTGATGAACAAGGTATTATAAGATATGCAGGTGACAATACACCTAGATTTGATCATCATCCAACTACAGGTGAATGTTTGGGATTATTATTAGAACCTGAAAGAATTAATAGTCAAGAATATAGTACACTTATGTCTGAAGCAAATACTAAGAATAATATAACAATTACTGATAATTTTACTACTTCTCCTGATGGAACTCAAAATGCATCAAAGATTGTTGGTGCTGGTAGTGATTCCAACACCAGTATAGCTTGGAATGGTGGTAGTATTCCTAATGGTCAATATGGTTCATGGTCTATTTTTGTAAAAACTGAGTTATCTTCTTGTATTCTTCAGTTCTATACAAACACTTATATTGGTGGTTCTGCTAGATTAAATCTTGAACTTGCTGATGGAACTACTGGTGGTGATGCAAATAGTAGTACTTGGAGATGGAGAGTAGACAAATATCCAAATGGATGGTATCGGGTAACTTGGGGTGGTAATGGTGCTAATGCTGGTGGTGGTATGTATATTGGTGTCGTTCCTTCAAAGACTTCGGCAAGAGGTGCTACATCTGGATCTGCAACAGGTAAGATTTTCTATGCATGGGGTATTCAAGAAGAAGTTAATTCTATGAGTAAAACATCATCTTCTTATATTCCAACTAATGGTTATGCAGCAACTCGTGGTGCTGATGGTGGAACAATAGATGGACAGGATTTCGACGACTTCTTTGATAGGAATCAAGGAACAGTTATTCATGAATTTGCTAATTCTCTTCAAGATGCTGGTATGGGAGGTGGAAGTGGATGGGAATTTAATAATAGTGACTATCAGAAGAATGTTGTTACACAAATTAGTTCAGGATATTCTCATAGTGGATATCCTGGCGCATATGCATTAGTATATGGAGAATCTGCTGATAGTGGAAATAATAATATATCACAGTTTGGATCAGGTTCTTCTCCTAATAGTGGTGCTGGTGAAAGACATGGAAATGGTGATAGTTCAAGATTCTATGAGTATTATAGAGATGCAATGAGTTGGGATGTTACACCATTTACTACTACTAATACATTAAGAGTTGGTTCTGGTGGTGTTGCCACACAGGGAACTAATACTTCTAATATTTCTCTTAGAAATGTTAGTGCATTTGAATTTCAACCATTTGGTGGACATGACATGGATGGTTCATACCAAAGATTTAGTGGTTGGATGAAACGTTGGATGTATTATGATAAATTTATGACTCAAAACCAATTAGCTACTATGACTAGTGGTTCCTTTGTTGAATGATATATAAATACCACAGGAGAGAAATAACTAATGCCTAATCTAGTCGGAATCGGAAATGAACAAGTACCAACCAACGCAATGTTGGGTGGATTAGCCTACCAAGATCCTGCTCATGCAAGTTTAATAAATGCAGATATAACAAATATCTCTGCTCTTAAGGCACAGGTTAATCAGACTGCTCTGGGTGTCTTTGTATATAACACTGCAAATGATACCGATGGTGGTGCATGGAGAAAGAGATGTCAGGGTACTTCATGGTATAATGAAGGGCCAGGAGAAAATAGAGGATCTAGAAAAGAATTTCCTACTGTTGCTGTTATAGTTACTACTAATAAGGATCTCATAATTTATGATGGTGATGATCCAGATTTATCAATGTGGATGAGATTCCCACAACGTGGATATCTTACATGGCCAACTACTAATAACTATTCTACTTATAAATCTTTTGCTCTTAATGGAGCAATAACCTTCATATCAAATGACGGTGGTGGTATAATAAAATTTATTGATGATTATACTGAGATAATGTATTCCAGTAGTCAGTATCCTATACTGGTACAAAGAAATATTGCTAATCGTGGTGAGACTTCATCTTATATACAAGCAAGTGATGGTGCAAATAGACGTACTTATAATATTGGTCAATATAATTTGAGAACTGTGCATATGTATGCAGCTGCAAATGCACCAATTGACCCAAGAAATGGATTACCATATCCTACAATTTTAATTGGTAGTTCTTCTAGTAACCATATTATGAATTTTGGACATCTTGACTATGGATCACAACCTGTTATTTTTAATTTGTCTGATAATCATGGACAAACAAGGCCATGTCAACATGGTGTAATAAGAGATGATGATAGAATTACATATCATAATATAAACAACGGAACCATTCAAAATAGATGGGGTTGGCAAGGTAATACTAGTGGTACTAGTGATCAGTGGTCATATAATTATTGGGCTAATGCTGGACATAACCAGAATGAAAATATAACAGCAGTCAATCATCGTGCTAGTAATGACAAAGACGGTAATAATATTAGAGGTCTAGAAAAAAATCCTAATGATCCATCATATGTTTATGTTGCTCATAGTTCTGGAATAAGTATGATAAAGGATGGACAGGAGCGTAGATATAGTGGTAATTCTCAAAGTATATACGATTCTAAAGTTGCTTATATAACGAGTGAATATAATACTGGATGGATGTTTGGGGATATTAGATGTTGTACTCTTGCAAGTTGTAAATCTACAACAGAGGTTCCAGAGGCAACAACTAATCAGGTTAGAGATGGTGGATTCAGTAATACATCACACTGGACAACAGGAACGGGATGGTCAATCAATGGTAGTGGTCAGGCAGTTCATAATGGTTCTGGTGCTGGATATCTTAATGGAGTATTCAGTCCTGCATTAACAGCAGGTAAATGGTATGTTCTGTATTGTGATTTTATTTCTGGTACTATAGGTACTGGTAGTTCTGGTTTTGGTTTAGTGAATCATAATCATAGTAGCAATTATGTACCGCCAATGGAAGGAACTAATTCATATTCTGATGTATATTGTCAATATACTCCAATGCATAGTAGTCATGGTGGACATAAAGGAATAATGGTATGGAGAGAAAGTAGTGTTCAAAATGCAACTTGTAATTTATATTCCAGTGGAGCAGCAGTGACTGTTGATAATGTTGTTGTGAAAGAACTTACAGAACCATATTTTGGAAGAGAACTTTCCAAGTCACATTCAACTGGATATCCTATTATTCCAATTGGTACTCCAACAAGAGAACCAGTTAATGAAGGATGTGATCTTCAATGTTGGAGTGGTTTTAATAATTCTAATTTCCTTTGTCAACCACCTAGAGACTTCTTAAATTATGATAATGGTAATTTCTGGTATTCTATATGGGTGTATCCAAATAATTCAGACAATGGTGATGTAATCTTTACGAGAGATGGTGTTGCTGGTGGTAATAATGGTCGTTTTATGTGTTACTTTAATGATGATAGGGTAAGAGTTGATATGACTGAATATGGTGGATCTAGTTATCAGGGAATAACAACGAACCAACATAGAATGAGACAAAAGAAAGAATGGATACATCTTGTTTTTGTTAGGGATGGAAATGTTCTTAGGTTTTATATTAATGGTGAATTAGATAAGAGTACTACTTTAAATAGTATTTCTGATGGAACACAGTCTGGTGGTCAGGCATCAGGTATTGGTGCTGTAATGATTGGTGCAAATGCTAATTCAGGGAACCCATTAGATAAAGGAAAGGTTGCATTATTTAAGACTGGTAGAGGTAATAATGCATTACCATCAGCTGATCAGATCAAAGAATGGTATGCTGATGAATTAAAAATGTTCTCTCCTCATACAAAGTGTTCTGTATATGGAAGTACTAATAATGTAGTGTCTTTATCTTATGATCAGAATACTGATATTCTACACGCTGGTACGTCATCAGGTCGTAGTGAATTCAGTGGATTGGTTAGGATAAATAATACAACTGATCCAATAACACTAGATATATCAGCATCTGGTGGAGTCGTAGCGGAGGAATAGTATGACTGTAAGAGTTTCAAAACCAGCATTTAATTTAAGATCAAAACTTACAGAACTTGAATATGGAACTATTCCATATGATAAGATGCCAGTTGGAAGTGTGATTCAATATGTTACTCCACCTCATGGTTGGATAAACAATAGATTCTCGACTAGTTCTACAAGTTATCAGAATACTGGATATCATCTAAAAATAACTCCAAGACGGGCAGATAGTAAAATTCTTATATATGGTAATTTTTCAGTGATGAATGGTAGTAGTAACTATTGCTATGTTAGAATTTATAATGAAACTAGGGGTCGTTATGTAGAGCGTGATATTCAGTCTGGTACTCATAATGAGGGTATGTATGAATCTGCTGTTGGAAATGATACTGCCTGGTATCAACTACCAATAGAGGCAGTGGACGTGCCAGGAACAACATTACAACAAACATATCGAGTTTATGGTAGGAGTGGCAATAGTGGTAATACTGCTTATTGGGGTTGGAGTGGTAGTGCTCCTAATACAACAAACTTTAACTTTCTATCTGCAATGGAGATTGCTACTTAAAAAATTATGAAATACGATATTACACACGCAATACAATCATTAAAACCAGCAGCAGAATGGGCTCTTCGTGGTAATGCTTATTCTAATCTTGAATGGTTAGATGAAAATCAAACAAAACCCACTGAAGATGAAGTTACTGCAAAAGTTACTGCACTTAATAATGAAGAACCAATGAAGTTATTACGTGTAGAAAGAGATAGATTAATTGGACAATCTGATTGGAGAATAGTTATGGCAAAAGAAACAGGAACTAATATTCCTGCTGCATGGAAGACATATAGACAAGCATTAAGAGATTTACCTTCTGGTTCAACACCTAAGTTGGGTTCTGATGATAATTTAGATATGAGTTCAGTGACTTGGCCGACACCACCTTCATAAGTATAAACAATGGCACAAACTAAAGTACAATTATTACAACCTAATTTAGGTGATGTTATTGATTTTGATAGCAGTACCTTATTCATGGATGGTGCTGATAATAGGGTAGGTATTCGGAATACTAATCCACAATATGAATTAGATGTTACTGGTACAGTAAATGCAACTAACTTTAGAGGTAATATATCTGTTGGTACTATTGATGACTGGATAACACATACTGGAGATACGAATACTAAGTTTGGATTCCCTGCTGCCGATGAGTTTGAAATACATGCTGGAGGTGGGCCAAGACTTCGCATCACATCAGCAGGTAAAGTTGGTGTTAACGTTGCAAGTCCAAACTCACAATTCCAAGTAAATGATACTAATCCCTCAATTGCTGAATTTTATCACTCAGATGGTGGTACAAACGATGAAGCAAGAATTTCTTTAGGAGCATATTCATCAAACCCACCAGCCCAAAGAGGTATAACCCTCGTTGGAAAAAATAATGGTGCTGGACATGATTTTATAGTTAATACAAGTAATAGTCATAGTGCTGGCCCGACAGAAAAACTTCGCATTAAAGCAAGTGGTGAAGTTAGCATAGGAACTATTGGTGGTAATGCTACTTACTTAGCAATTGCACAAAATGCTGGATTAGATGTATGGGGTGATGGTAGTGCATATCCTACTTTAAGATTAGGAACAGAAGTATTTCAAACAGAAGGAGAAGATATAAGATTTGGAAGAAAGGATCATGGTGCCACTGATATTAGATATCATTCAATTTGGTCTAAACATGATAGTGCAGCTGCTACTAATTGGTTGCAGTTTAGAATACATGATGCTGGAAGTTCTCCATATACAAGTCAGAAGACTGTTCTCCATCTAAATGCTTTAGGTAATATGGGATTGGGAACTACTTCTCCTAATCATTATAATGGTTATAGTAGCATTACACTTAATGGTACAACTGGTGGTGAGATAGATTTTGAAGATGATGGAACACTTCTAGGAGATGTTTTTGCTAATCCAGGCGGTCTTTATTTAGCCACCAGATCAGCAGTAAGACCAATTAAATTCCAAACTCATAATGGAAGTTCAACTGCTGAAAGGATGCAACTTACTGGAACTGGACAATTGAACATTGGAGGGGCCTATACACAGACTACTTTCCAAGCACAAATTACTGGTGATTTATTACTTCAAAAAGCAGCAGCTGCATATGATAATCCTCTGCTAGAACTTTATGCATCTAATAACACTGCTCATGGTGGTTCTATTAAATTTACTGGACACTATGGTAATAAATATGAATTAGCAAGAATAAGATCATATGGTGGTAATGGTTCTCAGAATTCAAGTGGTGGATCTTTAGGATTTAGTACTGGTGACGGAAATGAAAAACTTCTAATTCAAGCTGATGGTAATATTAGCTTTAGGCATAGTAATGCACCAACAATAAGAATTGATTCTGGTAATTCAACTAGTGGAAGTGGTTTGAAACTTGAAATAGATGGTGCTGAACACTTTAGATTTGAGCCAGGCCACTTTGAATTTAAGGAATCTAGTAATACTTCAAAAGGAACATTACTTGGTGGTATTGTTTATTTCAGCAATACTAATCTTTATGTTGATCTTACACAATGGACAATGGGAACTAATTGGAACATACTTGAAGTATTTGGATATGTAAACCCCAACTCTGCTGGTTCTGGTCAATATACAGACCCAGTTCACCTGTACGTATACAGAGGTATTGGTTGGGCTAATGGTGGTATTAAGAATTTTGTATATACTGTAGCTGTTGCCCCACCTGCAAGACAGGCATTTCAAGGCGGATCTGGTATGTCAGGTAACTCTGGTATATCTGCTGTTTGGTGTAATAGTGGAACGGTAGTAGGAAATGAGACTGCAACTTCAACACATTATGTAAGATTGGTAATTCCAAATGCAAATGCAAGTCATAATTTCCAGAAAACGTTTAGAATCTTAAGGAGGTATTAACAATGGCTGATTATAGATCTTTTATGTTGACTGGATATAGACAGAATCCATCAAATAATAAAGAAGGATTACAATATTTTGATGGTAGAGGATTGACAGTTCATCATTACTTTAGTGATTGGCATAATACTGACTTAAAGAATTGGAGAGTCACATTACAATCAGAACATAGTGGTCTTGATACCTCTAATGGTAGATATTATTGTTATAGTGAAGGAGTACTTTTTAGTACTGTTACTTTGATGTATACTAACCCAAATAATAGAGATTTTCATTTAATGCTTCTTAAAAATGGACAACAAATAGCTGTTAGTAATGACATCAATGGTGGTGGAGGCTCCACCCATTCTTGGAACGGTGCAACCGTATCTGTAATAAGCCGTGTAGCAGAAGGTGATTATATTTCCACAAGACTTTTTGCCCCTAGTGGATCATCAAGTGGTACTAGAGGGTATGCCTATGGTGGCAATAATCATTATAATAATTGGCAAATATTTTATATTGCAGGTGCTCAAAGAGATCAACCTGCTTAACATTAATCATAAATAATACACAAGGAAAATAATTATGAAAACTATTACGATAAATTTAACTGATACCCAGTGGTCAGCATTACAATATACTGCTGATGATCCAGAGGATTGGTTTAAGGCATGGGCAACATCAAGAGCTGATAGTGCTGCCAAGGATATTGTTCGTTTGTATACAGATGATAAAATAGGGAAAGGTGAATCAATAACTCCTGTAGGTACAGATGCAATAGTAAAAGCTGCATATGATGAAAAACTCATACAAACTGTTGCTGATGCTAATAAGGCAATAGATAAGTCTTAATGATACTCACTTGGATAAATAACTAAAATTGTAATCACATGGCAGCATCAAATAAGATACAAGTAGGTTATATTGAAGCCCAAGATGGGGCTCAATTTGAGGTGGATGCTGGTACTGCTGCAGCACCAGGCTTGGTTTTTGATGATAGTGCTGCGACAGGTCTTTACTCGCCTGGCACTGGTCAATTAGCATTTAGTACATCGGGTAAACAAACAGCTTTAAGAATACTTGCAGATGGTAAGGTTGGTGTTGATTGTAGTCCTACTGTAGCATTTGAAGTTAATGGAACGATAAAAGCGAGTGCTATTGATGCACCGATTGAAGGTACATTGGATGATTGGATAGTACATGCTGGTGATACAAATACTAAATTAGGATTCCCTGCTAATGATCAGTTCTCAGTAGAGACAGGAGGTAGTCAAAGACTTCTTGTTCAAGATGCTGGAGCAAAGGTAACTGGTACTCTAGAACTTACTGATTCATTATATTGGGATGGAGATACTAATACTACTATTGATAATGCTGGTGGTACTGCTGATTTCATTCGATTCATAACGGGTGGAACCACCGTTATGGACATCAATGCATCTCAAAATGTACACATCCATGATAATAGGCAACTATTGATTGGTGCTAGTGGTGATTTAAAACTTTATCATTCATCTAGTGCTAATGTAAGTTATGTAACTTCCACAACAAACAATGTAGTACATGCGTTTAATGTTGGAAAATCTTGGACACTAGAAACAACTGGTGCTGATAAAAGGATTCATTGTCCTGCTAATGGTACGTCTACTGCTGTAGAGCTATATTATAATGGTTCAAAGAAGCTAGAAACCACTAACACGGGCGTGAAGATTGATAATGCTTCCAGTACTGATATGCTTTTATTAGATGTTGGTGGAACTAATTTTGCAAAGATAGGACATAATTCTGCAAGTGGAGTAGCAGTATTAGATGTAAGAAGTGAAGGACATACAAGGTTCTTGACTGGTGGAAATAATGAA
>Ga0098041_1000292_pt1 | contig 20724 bp, 22 predicted proteins | sample 8_EtaG_FD_77066 | JGI IMG/M metagenome (GOLD analysis project Ga0098041, IMG submission 77066) | Marine viral communities from the Subarctic Pacific Ocean - 8_ETSP_OMZ_AT15162 metaG | ecosystem: Environmental > Aquatic > Marine > Oceanic | place: Pacific Ocean | collected 2015-01-08
ACTAATTGGTCTAGCTTGTGATTGGTTTCTGCGTGTGCTACCAGATGGAGCAAGTCGGTTAAGCCAATCTTTTGCTGGCTGGAGTTTGGCATTTTAAATAAAGTGATAATTTCCGTATCTTCCAGCCTTCTATAAGAGGATGTCCTGGATAAACCTTCTGAGAGTTCTCCAGCTAATGGAACAGTGAGGACAATCGGATAATGCTTGGCATATCCAAGGTCATGAAAAGAATGCATTTGCATCGCTAAATTTTTATAAAATAAGTCTTTATATTCTGGGTCATTTAGTCTCTGGCATGATTCACAATGTTCTGGGTCGTAAGGGTAGTGATCTGCTATGTTATCGATATTTAATCGCTCCATATGTCCTCCAAACTCTTTTCTGTAGCTTTATTTTTTTAATTTTTATATCTTTTTGAATTTGTCTTATATTGTCTTAGTAATGCGATATGTTGCTCAATATTACAATTAATTTATACTTACAGTCAATATCAATAACATACGATATTATCCAAAGAATATAAAAAACAGGCGACAAAAGTGGTAAAAATTTTGAACAGGGCATTGAATAGCGATGTTTTATAGGCTAGTATTGCTAACATACAAAGTTATGTAAGTTGACTAACTTAGGAGAACCATAACAATGGCTCAAAAAGAAGATAATAATCTCATGCAACAAATGTATGACCAATTGCAAGTGGTTGCAGAGAAAACAGGACTAAATGCATATGCCACCTTTATGGAGGAGTATGCAAAATCACACAACACCAATTGTTCAGCTGTTTACGGAAGTGCTGGTATATCTAAGGCCTTATGGCCGTCACACAAGAGAGGAGCGATCCCTCAATCAGATATTTTAATTGCCCTAGAAAAAGTAATGGCTGTCGATAAAGGTTTCCTTTTTTGCATTGCAAACCATATAGATCCAAAATCTTTGGTGGTTGAAGCAGGCGAAAGCTGGGAACAAATAGCATTGTCACTATTAAGAAAGGTAAAGGGAGAAAATAGGGAGATAGTTATGAACTTAATTCGAGTAGCATCTGAATTTGTACCTGATCAAGGGAAAGCTGATTCTTAGATTTTTTATTCAGTATCTGTAGAAATAATGCACTCTTAAATTCATCCAGCTTGATACGATCAGGCAACACGGCAAACAACTCAGGATATTCTTCGACAGATATTTCTAATTCAAACACCATCTGCTCTCCTTATAACTACTATTTACCAGATGAATAAAAGGTGGATTATTAACATACAACACAAAAAAAACCGAATGCAATACCCAAAATGGGGTTCTCATATGTAAAAAGTTACATATCAGGTACAAAATCCCATATGTAAAATTTTACATATGAGAAAAAAACGCAAAAAAAGGGGGTCTGAAGACATGGCAAATCAAAATAATGGAAATGGAAATATAAAAACTGAAATTAAAGATATTTTGCATTCCGTCAGGCTAGATCCAGTGACAGGCAAAGAGTATGCAATCAGATATGAGGATGTATATAAAACACCACTATCCAAGAGACTTGTAATTCTAAGAAAAGCATTGGGGATAGAGCAAGAAGAATTAGCAGAAATGTTAGGGGTTAGTACAGCCACTGTGTCTAAATTAGAGAATAACAAAACGGAACTGACGTTAAAATACAGAGAAAGATATCTGCAAGTGTTTGCAGATCATCCAGATGGTAGAGATGTTCGGTATTATGCAGACAATGAAATGTCAGAAGCCTTTAGAGTAAATAATACATTTGACCTAGAACCTCAGACAGTTTGGATGAGGAGATACTGGGATAAAATTACTGACTACTTTGATGACTTCAATGCTCAGGCTAAGCAGGCCCTGGAAGCGAATCTCAATTTTGTCATTACTCAGTCAGTTGGATCTAAAAATATAACAGCTGTTCCAGAATTTAGTGACTCACTTATAAGTTTAAGAAGTACTGTAGGCTGGGGTTTCGGGGTTTTTGAACTCAAGGCATCTGTAGAGTCACAAATAAACCAAGTAATTAAAGTCCCCTACGGCAGAATGCGTATTATTCGTGGGCTTGGTTATCAGATAGGCACTTCAAAAGAAATGGCATTTGATTACGAGGTGTATACGGGCGGGTCTTTAGGTAAGTCAAGTGAATATCTGGATAAATTTCCCTATAAATTTGTTACGGACAATTCCATAGAAAGCCCCTTTCTATTTTTAGCTAAGGGAAATGATTGGAATGATGTAATTACATTTAAAAAACAATATGGTTTCTGGGGCAAAATGATTGAGAAACTTATTTATCCATTAAGAAAGATATTGGGTGTGGCATTAGAGGGAGAAAAATTAAACTTTGGCTTTCATGGAATGACTACAGCTGGCTTTAAAGTTATTACAACTAATGACAGGGAATTAATTGTCATGTTTCATTATGACTCATATGAAGTTGATGGCAAGAAATATTCTAAACAAGCTTTTGAAAAATTAGTTTTTGATGATTTAGAAAAGATAGTTCCTATTATCAGAGATTTTGTTATTCAGCATGAAGTGGCAGGCCGAGATGATAAAGCTGCAAAAACAATTCGTAGCAGATCAATGCGGGCTACTCCTACAGAAATTGTAGCGAGAAGGAATGGAGTCAATTCTTCAAACGAGGAATGGACAAAGGAGTAAGCAATGCCAATTGAAAAATTACACATTACAGGAAATCCATACTTAAGAATATATTTAAGAAACAGCAAAAATGATGTAGCTGCTGGTGCTGATTATTATTGGAAGCAAGAATATTTGGGAAGTAAAGAAGGCAGTAATAGACCTCCGTGGGAGAATAGAATGGCAGAAGCCAGAGATATTCTGGACAAACTGAAAAAAGAAAAAAGAAAATTAAAAATTAATCGTGTTGTTGCAGAAGACTTGAACATCATTGAATTAATTGAACAATGCAGGGAATGGAAATTAAAAACAGAGCAAGTCGGATCAAATAGATCAAATCAATATATCCAGTATGTGAGGGCTTGGATAAAGCCTCAGGTCGGTCATTTAAAAGCTGATAAATATACCTCTAACTGGCATCAGAGATTAATTGATTATGTGATAGACAATATTTATGACCAAAAAACTAATAAAGTTATTAAAAGATCAAAGGATCAAGATAGTACTAGAAATGCAGAAATTGTAGACAGGATAGTCAGAACAACATTTAAATGGGCTGTCTCCCAGCAAAAAATTGAGTTTAATCCTTTAGACAAATATGTTACTACTGGACTGCGAATAAAACCTAAAAACGCCAAGCAAGCTGAAAAAAAAGAACAGATTTTTCTTGAAGATCATGAAGTTATTGAAATAGCTAAAGAACTTGAGAACACGTTATTTAAAAGAATTACTATATTGACAGCCAGATTGGGAACTAGAGGCAATGAATCTATTGGACTCCAATGGAGAGACTTCGATTGTTGGTTTAATGAATCAACTAACCAATGGGAAGGGACAATGGATATAAACAGGCAAGTTTATTACGAGGAGCAGGATAAACAATGGACAGTAATCCCTCCTAAATGGAACTCTTATGGCACATTAGACCTCATAGAGGCAGATGTTCTTTTATTAAAGGAATGGTCGGAGATACAAAAATTACAATTCCTGGAATTAGGCAAAAGAGTAACCAAAAAAACTTGGATATTTACCAGTGAGAATGGAGACCACCTCAGATTACATTCTTGGAGAAAGGCCGTTGAAAGGGCCTCCAAGAGGGCTTCTAAGAGGGCTTCCGATCAGAGCAGGAGAAATAAAAAAGCCAAATTAATACGCATTGTTAGTAGTATTCAGCTTTTAAGACATTATCACGCCAGCACAATAATCACTGATCCAGCAAATAAAGGCATTGGATATACTGTTTTCCATATAGCTCAAAAAAGATTAAGGCATAAAAGTTTGGAGACCACTATCAATAATTATATTCATTTAAGAAAAGATTTAACCAAATCAGCTGTCAAAACAGCCTCAACCCATTTGCCTAATGTTTAAGCTGGTAAAACGTGGAAATGAACATAATGCCCCTAATAATGCCCCTAGATTTTAAAATAGATTCTTATCTAAATACTAGAAATTTGGGGATTTCGTAGCTAAATGTTTTGGTCGGGGTGGTCAGGATCGAACTGACGGCCCCTCGCTCCCAAAGCGGAGAAAGTAGTTTATTTTACTGTCCCAAATTGTCCTAAATCACACAAAATGTTATCGGATAACATTAAATATTCCCCAAAAGTGTCTCAAACTGTCCCACATGAATGTCCCTAAAAATGCACCTAATGTATCGTTTAATTAACATAGCATATTGACGAAACGATATGTCATAAGCTAGTTTTAAGAATAGGTACTTTTTGCAGTGGATAGGAACAAAATGTCCCTAGAAATGTCCCTAGAAAAAAAATACTGAAGTAGGCTGGAAACCTTTTTTATTATTTTTGGTTTTATTATTCAATGACCTCCATCATGTTGTTGATAAGAATTTGTTAATTTTAATGTTTATACTTTGCTAATCTATCCAGCCTACTTCTTTAAAGATCTGAGGTAATCATCTAGATGGTAATCAAGTCAGTGAGAATAAATGCAGAGATGCGAAGGAATAGAGTCCTGGATCTTTATGTCTCTGGCAAAACTCAAAGACAAATCGCTGAAATGGAAGATGTTTCACAGACCCAGGTATATAAAGATATAAAAAAAGCCCTGGCAGAATATGTAGACAAAGACACTTCTGATGTTGCTAGGCAAGTTCAAATGGAAAGATACTCTGCCCTACTGCAACTGTACTGGAATCAGGCAATGGAAGGAGACCATACTTCATATAAAAGAGTCATGGAAATTCTCCACCAGGTAAATCAAATCAATGGCTTATATCAATCTGTAAATGTTTATGACCAGAGGCGGCAGAGCCTAACAGTCAACAATAATCCAATCACTTTTAGGATCACTGATAATGACAACAGTCCTGGAGTACCAGAGGCCCCAGCTATATCCAAAACAAAAGCAGGCAATATTTTCCCAGGATAGATATGCTGTTATTGAAGGCAGTACAAAATCTGGCAAGACAAGTGGTTGTTTAGCCTGGTTATTGGAACAAGCCCTCCAGGGTAATAAAGGAAATGCTTACTGGTGGATTGCTCCAGTATATCCCCAGGCAAAGATAGCTTTTAGAAGATTAAAAAGAGGTCTGGATGATTTCTTATACAGTGCCAATGAATCTGAATTAACCATCACATTGCCCAATGAAACTGTCATTTATTTCAAGTCTGGAGAGAAGCCAGATAACCTTTATGGGGATGATGTGTATGGAGCAGTAATAGATGAGGCTTCCAGGATGAGAGAAGAAAGCTGGTTTGCTGTTAGATCTACTTTGACTCACTCCAGGGGGGCAGTCAGAATTATTGGAAATGTCCAGGGTAGGAGAAACTGGGCTTATCAATTAGCCAGGCAAGCAGAAGCTGGGATGCCAGATTGGCACTATGCAAAGATAATTGCCTGGGATGCTGTAGAAGCTGGGATTTTAGCCCAGGAGGAAGTAGAGCAAGCCAGATCTCAATTACCAGAGAATGTTTTTAGAGAATTATATTTGGCAGAACCTTCCCTGGATGGAAGCAATCCCTTTGGTCAGCAAGCTATCAGGGACTGCATTTCTCCCCTGGTGGATTCAGATCCAGTTGTCTATGGAGTAGACCTGGCTAAATCAGTAGACTGGACTGCGGTCATAGGTCTGGACTCATCTGGTAGGACTTGCAGATTTGAAAGATTCCAAAAGCCCTGGACTGAAACAGTAGATACTTTGCAGAGAATCATTGGAGATACTCCAGCAATTATTGACTCAACTGGAGTGGGAGATCCAATTGTAGAAACTCTCCAGAAAAAGCTGGGGAATGTTGAAGGATTTAAATTCTCATCAACTTCAAAACAGATGCTGATGGAAGGATTGGCAGTAGCGATCCAGAGTCATGAAGTAACGTTCCCAGAGGGTTCAATAACAGCAGAACTGGATGCATTTGGATACGAGACTACAAGGACTGGAGTCAGGTACAGTTCCAGTATCCATGATGATACTGTCTGTGCATTAGCCCTGGCGGTTCATGGTCAGAGATCTGCTCCAAGTATTGGGGTTTGGTAATGTTTGTAAAGCCACTGAGATGCAGAAACTGTAACAGACTCCTGGCAGAAAAAGCTGGGACTGGAACTGTTATCAGATGCACTAAATGTAAAACGATAAACAAAGTCTAGTCACAAAATGCATAATGTTCTCTGACTGGCATATCGCTCTATTAATATTTGATATCAATACTGTTGACACTATATTTCCTAAAAGCTAGAGTGGTCTATGTGGGTAGGTTCTCTTGCCCACGCTATTGATTGGGTTTTTTAATATTTGTCTCAATCATTATTTATCTCCTTGGGGGTTAGAGGGCAAACTAATCCCCATATAGAAAATGAGTCGGCACTTGGCAAGTCCGCAAGCAGCAAGCCTTGAGGACTATATGCCTACTTTTTCATTCCCCTGGTTTCAAAAACAGGTAACAGATACTGACATTTCTGCAACAGTCCCCCTGGTTACTGATTTATCTTCAATTCAATTTCCAGAAGATAACTACAAGAATTTTTCCAGACAGGGATATTCCAGGAATGAGATTGTTTATGCTTGCATCAGAGAATTGGCACAGGGAGTAGGATCAGCCAGATATTATGTAGGGAAATCAGATCCAAATGGAGGAATCATTACAGATGAAACTTCTCCAGTTGCCCAACTATTAGAGAGACCAAATGATAACCAGGACTGGCATATGTTCCTGGCGGATCTTGTTACATTCCTCCAGGTATCTGGAAATGTTTATGTCTTAAAAGAAAGAGCCAGGAATAATCAAGTCACATCCATGTGGCTACTGAGACCAGATAGAGTAGCTATTCAGCCTTCAGAGAGAGGGGTTCATAAATATACCTATGAGATAGATGGAGACGAATATGAACTTGACCCAAATGACATCGGCCATATGGCCCTGCCCAATCCATCTGGAGATGTATATGGATTAAGCCCTCTGCATATACTGGCAAAAACAGTGAACCTGGATATGTCCATGACTGACTTTGCCAAGGCATACTTTATGAATGCTGGAGTGCCGTCTGGATTATTGAAAGTCAAACGCAGATTAAATAACCAGGCGGAAGCCACTAGGATTAGAGCCAGGTGGAGATCTTCATTTGGTGGGGCTAGGAATGCACACAGTGTAGCTATCCTGGATGATGATGCAGAATACCAGGCAATGGCAGATGCTCCAGAAAAAATGGCTCTGAGAGAACTCCATGACTTAACTGAATCAAGAATCTGTGCAGTGTTTGGAGTACCTCCAATATTGATATCAGCTAATGTTGGACTCCAGAGATCTACATTTTCTAATTACAGAGAAGCCAGGTTCTCATTCCATTCAGAAACATTAGAGCCATTAATAAATGACATTGTCAGATTTTTAAATCATTGCTTTTCATATGAGTTCAATGATGGAGCAAAAATCATGGCTGACTTCACAGATATGAGGTCATTTTTAGATGATAAAGACACAGTAACCACAAGGGCTACTGCACTATTTCAGGCTGGCATTATTACATTGAATGAAGCCAGATCCCTGGTGGGACAGGATGGGGTAGATGATGGGGATATCAGAAGAGTGCCAATGAATATTATTGAATCTGAATCCATTGAAAAAGATCAGCTGGCCCTGTCTGGATCTGCAACAAAATCCCTGGAAGAAAAAGCCCCCAGGATTGCTCCAGGAGCAGTTACATTAAGAAGGAATCTTCTGGAACAGAGGGAAGATCTTGCAGACAAAATGTACTCCAGGATGCAGACATATTTAAAAAGAATAAAGAACAGAGCAGATGGAGTTCTCGGCAGATATTTAGCCAGGACAAGTGAAGAGCAAAAAGACTTTCCATTTAACTGGCAATCTCTCATCCCAGATGAGGAGCAAGGAGAACTTGCAAATGCCTTGAGGAGATCTTATGTTGAAATTGTTAAGAATACGTTTTCAGAGGTTAATGATTCGAATGTTGCTGGAGTATTGCAATTCAGCGAAAAAATACCAGAAGTTCAACGAATACTGACCCAATCAGATACCAGGGCTAAACTGATACATTCCACGACACAAAAAAGAATCCAGGATGTTTTAAGTCTTGCTAGTGAAAGAGGGTACTCAATAGAGCAAGTAGCAAACGGAGTTCCAGCAGATAAATTCAAAGGTGTTAGAGAAGCCCTTGGAGAGACTCAGATCAGAGCCAGGCTGATTGCCAGGACTGAAGTAATGAGAACTCAAAACCTATCCTCCCTGGCACATTTTAAGACCCAGGGATTTGAATACATGAGGGCAGATGATGTTGATGGAGATCCCAATGATAACTTCGTACCTGCTGGAGATCCTTATGGCCGAACTTGTGCTGAAAGGAACGGCCAGATCTACCATGTGGATGATGCTGTCAATATAGATGACCATCCTAATGGAACTTTAAATTGGTCTCCAATGCCCAGGAATTATCAGCCAGATACAGTTCTCTCTGGATACAAAGCCAATCCATATGTAATAAACAGAATTGCAAAAGTAGATGCTCCAGAATTTTTAAGAAGTAATGCCAGGAAAGGTCTTGAATATTACGAAGAAGGAAGAGGAGGATCTGGCTTAACTCGCAAAACCATCAGAGAGGCATCTGAAATTGCTGGAGGATTTGTATCAGAGGACAAAGTTATCAGAATGAATGCCTGGTTTAAAAGACACCTGGGAGATCTCAATACTCCCAGAAACTCAGACAGAAACAATGAGGACTTCCCTGGTGCTGGAGCAGTTGCCTGGTATCTCTGGGGAGGCTCTCCTACAAATCCAGAACAGGCTATGAACTGGGCAGAAAGAACTGCTGAACGAATTAGAAACAATGAATATTCAAACTCTCAAGGAGTATTGCAATGACTACCACTCAAGAAAGGATCTATAAAACTTTTAAGACAGAAGTAAAGGTACTAGATGAATCTCAGGGAATTGTTACAGCATTTGTTAACACCATGGGCAGAAAAGATGCTGATGGGGACATTATTAATCCTACTGCTTTCAATAATTCTATTAGAGACAATCTTCCTATCCCTGTACTGGCTGGACATGACCAATCAAAAATAGTGGGCAAGGTTTTAACAGCCTACCCAATGAGTATTGATGAGGAAGAATACAGACTCCATGCCACTATGCAAATGAACCTGGAAACAGAGGCTGGCAGAGATGCTTTCTCCAATGTTAAAGGGAACTATGTAAAAGAGTGGTCTGTTGGATTCAATATCCCAGAGGATGGGGTAGTTATGGAGAGAGATGGAAACGAATTAACCAGGGTAATTAATAACCTGGACTGGGTTGAAACCTCATCAGTTATCAGAGGGGCTTCTCCAGACACTGGAACATTATCAGCTAAATCCATAGAACGTGGATGCGACTGTGAATGTACTTGTGGCAAATCTATTAAAGAACAAAATGAACCAGAGGGAAAAGTTGCCTCAGATGCGGTTGAAGAAACTGCCTCAGACACGACTGAAGATTCCTTGGTTCAAGTTGCTAGAACCAGAATTAATTTACTTAAAACTAGATTGGATCTGGGTCGCAAGAAACCTAAAAAACCTAGATATTAATAAGGAGGACAGTTATGTCCACAAGACAAATGAGAGAGGAAGCACAGGCTTTACTTGTTAAAGCAGAGGAAACTCTTGGAACAGGAGATGTTGAGGCATCTACAAAAATGATTCAAGATGCTCAGGCTACAATGGAAAAAGCTGATGCTATTGACATCACTAATTCACAAATAAAGTCTCTAAAGGGGGACTTTAATAAGCCATTAAATACTGTACCAATTGCTTCAACTGATACAGCTGACTATAACCCTAATGACACTACAGCAAAAATAAAAGGCAATTACAAGCCTGCTACATGGGTCAAGGGTCTACCAGCTATGTCTCAGCCAGCATGGGTACAAGAGCAAATGGGAGACAATCATAAAGAGATTGCAAAAGTACAAAAAGATGCTTTTGTGAAATGGATGAAGTCTCCATCAGATACTATCTTCTGGAAAAATGCTACACCAGATGAAACAAAGGCTATGCAAGAAGACACAGATGCTGAAGGTGGCTACTTTGTACCAGAAGAATTTATTAATCAGGTGGTTCATGACCCTGGAGTTCCAGGCAGTCAGCTAAGACCTTTAAGCACAGTTGTCCGAGTTGCAAGCAAGGATGGATATGTTCCAACTATTGCCAGTGCATCCTGGGCGGCAATCGCTGAAGAGGGCGCATTTTCTGACCAGACTCCAACAGTCGGTCAAGTAGCTTTCTCAATAGAGAAATCTGGTGGACTTGTAAAAGTTACCAGGGAACTTCTTGATGATAGTGCAATAAATCTACCAGCTTTGCTTTCCCAGATCTTCCAGGAAGCCGCTGGCAGATTTGAAGATGCTGGAATTTTAAATGGTAACAATACTGCTCAGTATGATGGAATCCTTGGTTCTGGTGTTGCTGACTATGTAGCGGCCGCAACTGGGGCTATAACTACAGCAGACCTAACTGGAATATTCTACACACTACAGAGCCAGTTCAGGCAGAACGCTACATGGGTTATGCCTTCATTGATTACCAAGCAAATAAATTCAATCCAGTCAACTGCCGCTGGTGTAACTGGTATTGCTAGTTTAACTGCAAGCCCAGATGCAAACTTACTTGGTAAACCTGTAGTAAATGCAGACGATACTAGTAATAACGGATTGGCTACAGCTTTATCAGCTAACAATGAAATTGCTGTTCTTGGTTCATTCAAAAACTACATGATTTTTGATCGAGTAGGAATGTCCATACGCAGAAACGATTCACTCTACATGGGTAACGATCAGGTCGGATTCTTTGCAACACGCAGAGGAGACGGACAGATTGGACTTGAGAGTGCTTTCAAGATTCTAAAGATGGCTGCAAGTTAAGGGCTAAAAAACTGAGTGGGAGGCAGTTCTCCGCTTCCCACTCTTAAGTAAAAAGTAGAGGACAAAATGGCAAAAGTTAAATGTATTAAAAGTGTATCCCTGGGATCACTGGGTATGGATTTTACAGCTGGAGAGGAATACGACATTCCAACTAAAGAGGCTACTGCTTACAGTGAGTACTTTGAAAAGAAATCTACTCCAAAAACTAAAAAAGCAGAGACTGCAGAAAACAAAGAATCAGCAACTCAGGAAGACAAATAATCATGAAAGTTAAATGTATTCAAAGCATTGCAATCAAAGATCTGGGACAGACTTTTTTTGAAGACCAGGAATATAACATTCCAGCAAAAATTGCTAATGAACATACAGATTTTTTTAAAAAATTATCTTCTAAAACTACAGATACTGATGTTGAAGAAACAGAAGTAGATGAAACAGAGGAAATAGAGGAGACTGAATAGTGGTAACACGTCATACATATGCCTCAGCAGATGATTTAAGGGACTATTTAGCTGGAACAACATATTCATCTGGATGGACTTCTGATGCTTCTGTTTTAAGAAGAATCCTGGAGACTGCATCTGAGAGGATTAACAACTATGTTGGAATGCAATCTTTTGGATCTCGAACAGAGACCAGGTATTACGATATCGGTTCTGGATCTTTAAGGAATACTGTCCAGGTAAACACATATGCTGGTACTGATACAGAGATTGGAGTTGGAGATAGATTAGTCCAGGCTATTCCACTAGATGCCTGGTTAATTTCTGCAACGACTGTCACTTCATATAGTGGAACAGATAGAACCAGTTCAGAAACTTTAACTGAAGGTTATAACAATGATTATTGGTTAGAGCCATATAACTCTTCCCCTAAAACTAATTTCAAAATGAATGAAGATACTGCTAAAAGTTTGAATGCTGGGCAACAGACTTTGAAAATCACTGGTAGCTGGGGATATAACGATAATAAGACAGGATCTTTAACTACAACTGGAGCAATCACTGGGACAGGTATTACCTCTTTTGGAGTTAATGATGCATCTGATTTAGATGCAGTTGAAACCATATTGATTGGCTCTGAGCAAATGTACATTACAGGGATCTCATCAAACACTCTAACAGTTGAAAGAGGAGTTAATGGGACTACTGCCACTACTCATAGTGCTGGGGCAGATGTATATGCATATATCTATCCATCAGATGTTGTCCAGGCTTGTTTAGACCTGGGCAGAATATTCTTCAGAGATAGAGATGCTGGAGTAACACCAACATTAGGGACAGGAGAGCAGGAAGTTACCAAGTCCAACGTAGACGCAGTATCAGTTTTAAAAACTCTTGAATCATATAAATCTACAACTTCTGACTCAGGAGTTTATTTTTAATGTCTGTAAAAATCACAAAATCAGGAGCATTTTTTGACCAGCCTAATGAAAAATTGGCTGAAGCTATCCATACAGGTTTGCTAGATATAGCAATTATGGGAGCAGTCAAAGTTAAGGAGCAACTCTATCCAGGGCATGGTCGAGTAACTGCATTTTTAAGAGGCAGAGTTGGAGGAAGTGTAGTAGGCAACTTCCAGGCTCAAATAGATGCTGGAAAGGTTCAGTTTGGAAAAAATGTTGTTTATGCAAACTGGGTTGAGGGTATCAGTCAAAGAAACAAAACCAGTTCTTTTAAAGGATATTTTATGTTTAAAAATGTTTATGACTGGCTATCCAGGAATCCAAAAGAATCCAGGGAGATGATTCAGAATGCCATAAAAGAGGTGTATGAATGAGCAGATCTGGAGCAATAGACAGGATAGATGCTTTATTAACTACAGTATCAGATCCAGCATTTGTATCTGTAATGAGAGGAGAACCATTAGGCATTGCTGGAACTCCAACATTAGCTTTCTGGATAACCTCCAGGGATGTTGATTTTCTGACTCTTACTAAAGCTACCAGCAGTTGTAATTTTCTTATCAGAGGCTACTTCAGAATGCAGACCTCAGCAGATGTAAGGGAATCAATTGAACTGGATGTATGGGATGCAATGGTCAACATAGATACTGCATTGAGATCAGATGCAAATCTTGCTGGCAACGTCACTGACTCATCCATTGGAACATCAACAACTGGATATACAGAAATATCTGGAGTGGCATATCGAACAGTAGATATTCCCTATTCGGTAATGCTGGCAAACGAAGTAACAATTACACCATAGGAGCAAATTATGGCAATACAGACTGGATTAAATACAAGGTTATATGTTGAAGGATATGACTTATCTGGAGATGCTAATTCTTTAGATGGTGCTGGATATACTCAAACATTATTAGATATTACTGGCTTAAATACAGAGGCTATAACCAGGACAACTGGACTGGTTGAAGGAAATATTACTTTTAATGGTTTCTTTAATAATGCTACAGGGCAATCTCATCCAGTATTAAGTTCCAACAGTGGCAAATTGCCATCAGCAGACCAGGTGGTTGTAATTCCTTTTGGATCTGCAGTTGGAGATCCCTTTGCTGGATTGGTTTCTAAAGAGGGGGAATACAACGTATCAAGAAGCCAGGGATCTGCAATGACTTTGACTGCTAGTTACGCAAGTGAAGGAATAGGAACTGAATTTGGGGATATGTTGACTGCACATGAAGACACACACTCCTCTGCTGGATCTGGAACTGTCCTGGATGGAGGGGCCTCAAGTTCAAATGGAGCATCTGGATACTGTCAAATATTTAGTCTTGCCTCTGGAACTGTAACTGTAAAGATACAACACGCAACATCATCTGCAGGAACTTACTCTGACTTAATTAGTTTCACCGCATCTGGTACAGGTGCTGTTCCAATGGCTGAAAGAGGTACTGCCTCTGGGACTGTTAATAGGTATTTAAAAGTAACCACAACAGGCACATTTAGCAATGCTGTCCTGGCTGTTGGAGTACATAGGTTATAAATAATTTTTATATAGGAGGATTGTTATGGCAATTCAAACTGGATTAGGAGATTACATTGCAGTAGATGACAGTGGTGGGTCTGCTAGAGATATATCAGACAATATAACTAGCTACGAGATTGGCAATAGCCAAAACTTGCTAGATAGCACAACTGTCAGCAAGTCTGCTCTGCAGAGACTTATTGCATTAGGCGATTTAACAATTACGTTAAATGGTATTTTCGATAAAGCATCAAATAAGTCTCATGATGTTTTCAAAACTAAATCTGCAACGAGGACTGTTACCCTCGCAATAGGTGGTAATACATCTGGGTATCCAAAACTAGAAGCAGAAATGTTGGTTGGGGATTATAACTTGTCTAGAGGCACAGACGGAGCATTAAACTTTACTGCTTCTATGATGCTACAAAGTGGAACTGTTCCTACATGGTCAACTGTCTAATGGTAACAGTTAAACAAAATAGCAGTAAAACATTCATATTATCTCGGAGAGATGCGATTTTAAGCTTTCCAGAGGGGCATGAATATGAAGGTGTTGAAATAAGAGCCAAGCTGGATGTATCGCTAAGAACATTCTTGGATTTACAAAAACTTGGATCTGATTCAACTCCAGAAGAAACTGCAGACATATTTAAAACATTTGGGGAAACCATTGTTCAAGAGTGGAATATTTTGGATGAGGATCACAGCCCAGTACCTGCAACTGGAGAGGGCTTTTTGGAATTACCTCCAGCAATATGCACTGCAATTATTGAAGCATGGTCAAGCCAGATAACTACAGCGGGGGAAGCCTAGAGGCTGACATTATTAAGTGGAGACACGTTAAAGGCGGTACTGATAAAGATGGCAAGCCTATTGATAAACCATTGGCACTTTATCATGCTGAAATTATTGATGGCATATGCCAGAGATATGGTCAGTTGCCTTCAGCGGTGTTAGAGGAAAATGCCAGCCTGTTAAAACTTCTACACATAGTTTCTTTAAATGAGGAGAAACCTAATTAATGGCAAATACAGTAAACATAACTGTCGGTGCTGATACAGGCAAGGCAGAAAAAAATATTGGTGGCTTGCGAGGCAAAATTGGTGGTCTCGCAAAGCCAGTTGCAGTTGCATCTGCCGCTGTTACTGGCATGGCGGTTGCCGCTGTTAAATTAGGAGATGAGTTTAAAGAAGCTGAGAATACTATTAGGGCTGGCACTGGTGCTACTGGTAAAGATTTAGAGGCTTTAACTCAAAGCTTTGAAGATGTTTTTAAAGGTGTCCCAAATGATTCTCAGGCTGTATCAACTGCAATAGCTGATTTAAATACAGAACTTGGTCTCCAGGGAAAAGAGTTGGAGAATGCATCAAAAGCATTTCTGGATCTCTCCAGGGTCACTGGCAGTGATGTTGCCCCAATGATTAAAGCTGTATCAGACTCCATGGTTCAATTTGGTATTCCTGCTAATAAAGTAGAAGACCAATTAGATAAATTAGTTGTTGCATCTCAGGCTGTTGGAGTTCCGTTAGAACAGTTATCCAATACTGTTACAAAATTTGCTCCACAACTTCAGACAATGGGATTTAGCTTAGATGAGTCAACTGCATTAATAGCAAGCATGGAAGCCGCTGGACTTGAGACAACTCGAATGTTCCCTGGACTAAATACAGCAATGAAAAAAATGACTGATGCTGGTGTTACAGATTTATCTGCTGGCTTAAATGACTTAATGGACAATATTAAGAATACAGAAAGCGATACTGAGGCACTTGGTATAGCACAAGAAGCATTTGGAGCAAGTGCTGGTATTAGATTTGCAGATGCTATCAGGTCTGGAGCAATGGAAATTGATGACCTATTAGTTGCTATGAATAATGCTGAAGGAACAGTGGATGAGTTGGGAGAGTCTACATTAACTACATCTGATAAATTCGACATTATGAAAAATCGTGTCAAAGGAGCATTAGCCCCTATTGGTGGATTTGCTACAAACGTAGGGCCATTAATTATGATAATCCCTGCAGTCACTACAGCAGTTAGTGGATTATCTGGTGCAATGGCAGTATTAAATTTATCAATGGGGCCAATTTTAATTGCAGTTTTAGGAATTGCCGCTGCCATAACGGCTGGCATTATTATCTGGAAAAACTGGGACAAAATAGTTGAAGGCTCTTCAAAAATATGGAGAGGTCTTAAAACAGCAATAATAGGTGTGTTAGACGGCATTTGGGGAGCGATTAAATTTTATCTTAATTTATGGATTGGTGGTTTTAATACTTTAATTGGTGGCATTAACAAGGTTGGATTTGATGTCCCTGACTGGGTTCCTGGAATCGGAGGTAAAGGTTTCAATATAGATGTTCCCAAAATTCCTACACTGGCAGAGGGTGGAATTGTTAATAGACCAACACTTGCGGTTATAGGAGAGGCTGGCCCTGAGGCAGTTATCCCATTGAGTGGTAGAGGTTCTGGGTTTGGCGGAGTGACTGTGAATGTACATATGCCTCCAGGGGGAACAGTTATCCTGGATGATGAACAGACTGCCCAGAAGTTTGGAGACTTTATAACCAGGCAAGTTAGACAAGTTCTCAGAACTCAAGGAGCATTCTAATGGCTCTGGCATATTCACAAGTCCTGGTTGATTGGGATGATGATGATAACTTTACAGGGACATATGACGATATTAGTTCAGATATCAGATCTATGTCTTTTAACCATACCAGGCAAGAAGCATCTGGATATATGAATGGGGCTGTTTTAAATATCCAGGTTAATAATAATGATAATAAATATTCCCCTCCTTATGCATCATCTCCCCTGGCAAATAAATTATTCTCTGGACATAAAATGTTGTGTAGAGTTTGGTATCCATTTGACCATTTTAATGACACTGCTGATACCAATCTAACAGCACACACTATCCCTTATGATTCTAATTTCTCCTGGACTGCTAGTACTGGGGCAATAATCTGTCATGCAACTTCTAACTCTTATGCAAAAAATACTGGTGGGGCTAACGCAATCTATACAACTGATATGGGTGAAAATGAATTGGATGTAGCAATGACTGCTACAACATCATCATCAACAGCATCCGCTAATGACTGTGGCTTAATTCTCAGATATGTAGATGCCAATAATTATGCTTATGCCACTATTGATACTTCAGCTAATACTATTCATGTAAACAAAGTCATCTCTGGATCTACAACTTCTATTGGCACAGCCTCTTATACCTGGGGTGCATCTACTAAACATACATTAGCCATAAGAATGCATGGGACTAAGTTTAGGATTTTTGTTGATGATGTATTGCAAGACACAGTTGGTTTAGATGATGCGGCAATAAATTCAGCAACTAAACATGGGATATTTATAAATGCATCAGGTTCTGACGTTAGAATCCATGAATTTGGAGGGCTAAAGCCTCTTTTTAGCGGAAAACTAAAAGAGATACGGCCAAGACCTTCTAAAGGTCTACAGTATGCCTATTTGAAGGGGTATGACACATTTGAAGATTTTAAATTAATACAATCATATGCCAGGGTGGCTGATGGTACTGATACCAGGACTGCTGGCAATGCCTCGTCTCCCTTTAGAAGAATACTTTTTGTAGGAGACCAAACAGACAATCATATAGAAGATGCGAATACTGATTACCAGATAGTGACAAAAGCTGGATATACGAATCAATTCTTTAATGGTGTTAATTTATTAGATGGATTATACAGAGTCCAGGACACTGAGGATGGATTTATTTATGTAGATGGGCAAGGATATTTTCATTTTGAAGGCAGATTTCATAGATCCACTACTCCACACACAACATCAGTTGCTACCTTTAAAGACAGCTATGACGGAACTAATCCTGGATATCATCAGTATGCTTATGATGATGGCATTGATGGAGTTTTCAATGTCATTGAATGTGGATACAGAGTTGGCAATGATTTAAGGACTGCATCAAGTAACCCTCCAGATGAACGATACAGAGACACCTGGACTGCTGGAGATGCGGCAGATGCTATGACAGCAGACACCGCTGCCTTTATAGATAGTTCTGCTGGAGCAGGCATACCTATAAAAGCTGGAGAACAAAAAACATTTTTATGTAAATCAAAATTTCAATCTGATGATGAATATGGGGTCTATTTAAGGATTCCTAGTGGAGTTCAAAATAAAGCCAGGGCAGACACTACTGCAAATGATGCTATTCAAATTCATACTGCATCAGATGGGACTGGAACTCAGTTAGCAATCAAAGCCTATTATGACGAGAATGACTCAACTGCGGATACTTCAGGAAAGTTTGGCGGAAACTGGCAACAGGTAACGATCACTAATAATGATACTTTAGATGGTTTTATCACTCGGTTCTTTTTAGCACAAGCTGGTTCATATCTGCGTTATCAACAATCAATGGCTCAGGCTAAATCAACAAGTTCAGTTGCTAAATATGGAGAGAGAAGATTAACTCTTTCAGACACTATTTTTTCTTATTATGGAGACGGATCTAGCCAGTTAAATGGTACAGGGGCTATTGGAACTGCAGTCCGAAAGTTGCAGAGGCTAATAGAGCCTATCGTAAGAATGAGAGTTGACATGATTAACCAGGATAAACCTACTTTGATGAACCAGGTACACAGAAGGCTGTCAGATCGAGTCACAGTAATTGAAACAGCAATGGGAATGGAGTTCCCAGCTTTTATTAATGGATATACCTATTCATTCACAAATGGAAACACAGTTATTGAAACCAGTTTTGATGTAGCAATGGATGGAGTGGGGCTTGGAATATCTGGTGTATATGACACAGCAAAATGGAATTTCTTTTCATGGTCTTAGGAGGCTAAAATATGGCAAATTCATCAACAGTAAGTGCGGGCGATACAGCAACAGCCGCTCAATATAATAATTTAAGATTAGACACATTAAATATAACTAGCGGACATAATCATGCTGGCACGACAGATACTGGCAAAACAGTTGCAGTAAATAATGACAACTGGTCAGGGACTGATTTAGCAGTTGGAAATGGCGGAACTGGAGCATCTAGTTTAACTGCCAATGGAGCATTAATTGGTAATGGCACTTCAGCAGTTACTTCAGTTGATATGTCTACTAAAGGTGGATTATTAACTGGAGACGGATCTGGTAATCCACAAGTAACTGCAGTTGGTAGTAATGACACTATACTCACTGCTAATTCTGGGGCAACTACTGGAATTGAATACAGAGCATATGTGACATGGGATTCTACTCCAGCTGACACAACTTGGAGTGGGGATACAGCTTACTTTACAGCAGGAGAGGCTCTGGTTGCTGGAGAAGTATGTTACCTAAAAGCATCAGATGGCAAAATGTGGAAAGCTGTTGCAACAGCGGCAGGGACTATGCCAGTTAGAGCAATGGCAACAGCTGCAATATCAGCAGATGCAAGTGGGCTATTTTTAACTAAAGGATATATAAGGCATGATTCAAATATGCCTACCTGGACTGTAGGTGCTACAACTTATGCTCCAGAGGCAGAGACCAGCAGTCAGAATGTACCAGAACAGACTGCTCCAGACTCAGATGGAGACCAGGTTCAGACCCTAGGGTATGCCGTCTCTTCTACAGTACTTTATTTTGATGCTTCTGGAACAGTAATAGAGGTCGCATAATGCCAGATATTCAATCAGTAAATGGAGTCGCAGAAGGAGATATTGAGAAGGTAAACAATATCGCTAAATCCAGCATTGAATCCATCAATGGTGTAGATATGACAGCTGTTCAATTTATCCAGGCATCTGGAGGAGATTCGATTATCACTGATGGAGATTACAAATGCCATGTCTTTAACAGTTCAGGAAATTTTGTTGTAAGTGCAGTTGGCCCAGCAGGTGTAGGAAATCAAATAGATTTTGTATTAATTGGGGCTGGAGCAGGTGGAGCAGGTGGTTCGGATTCGAGCAACCATGGAGCAGGAGGTGGAGGCTCTGGTGGCTACATAAGTTTAACTGGTCAAACAGTAACAGCCCAAAGTTACAGCATTTCTATAGGGGCTGGAGGAAATGGTGGGGCTGACCATTCTGCTAATGGTAGTAATGGTTCAGATTCAACTTTTTATAGCCAAACAGCAGGAGGTGGCGGTTATGGAGGCGGAACAGACGCATCTCCAAATGGAGGAGCAGGTCGAGCCACTAACGGAAACGGAGGAGGAGCAGGTGGGCCTGGCTCTGGAGGTTCTGGAAATTCGTCTGGAAATTCTGGTGGGAATGGAGGCGGAACTAATGAATCTGGAGGGGGAGGAGCAGGCTCTGGGGCTAATGGAAGTTCTGGGTCTGGAGACAATGGTGGAAATGGAGGAAATGGAACGGCAAGTTCTATAACAGGAAGTTCAGTTACACGTTCTGGTGGTGGCGGTGGAGGTACTTCTTATCCAGGCGGATCAGTTTCTAGTGGAGGTTCAGGTGGAGGCGGAAATGGCAACACAGGAGGAGGCAATCCAACAAATGGTTCGGCAAATACTGGCTCAGGGGGAGGCGGATCTGGATGGGTCTCAGGGGCTACTTTTGCAGGAGGAAATGGGTCGTCTGGAGTCTGCTTGGTTCGCTTTAAATTTCAATAATTAAAAGATAGGAGAATAGAAAATTGGCACATTTTGCAGAGATTGATGGTAGCAATATTGTTACCAGAGTATTGGTTGTCAATAATCAAGAATGCCTGGATGAAAATGGAGATGAATCTGAGGCAGTTGGTATTGCACGTTGTCAGGAGTTATTTGGTGGCACTTGGGTGCAGACATCATATAACA